>Ga0255336_100205_pt1 | contig 121558 bp, 103 predicted proteins | sample MeOH1_35cm_T3_17_FD_189102 | JGI IMG/M metagenome (GOLD analysis project Ga0255336, IMG submission 189102) | Sandy soil microbial communities from University of British Columbia, Vancouver, Canada - MeOH1_35cm_T3_179 | ecosystem: Engineered > Artificial ecosystem > Sand microcosm > Unclassified...
GGAAGGGTACCGCCTTCGGCGGCGCCCGCGGCCGTACCGACGTGCCGAAGATCGTCGACTGGTACATGGACGGCAAGATCAACATCGACGACCTCATCACCCATACGATGCCGCTGCAGGACATCAACAAGGGCTTCGATCTGATGAAGGCCGGCACCTCGATCCGCGGCGTGGTTCTGTATTGACGATGTCGCTCAGCACCCTATCAAAACATGCGTGTTTCGGTGGCTGGCAGGGCTTCTACAGCCATGCCAGCCGTGAAATCGGGCTGGAGATGAAATTCGCGGTCTTCGTGCCGCCGCAGGCCGAGCATCAGAAACGGCCGGTCCTCACCTATCTTGCCGGCCTCACTTGCACGGAGGAGACCTTCATCATCAAGGCCGGCGCGCAGCGCCTGGCGGCGGAACTCGGCCTCATCCTGGTGGCACCCGATACCAGCCCGCGCGGCACGGATTTTCCGGGCCAGGCCGACAGCTGGGATTTCGGCGTCGGCGCCGGCTTCTATATCGATGCCACGCAGTCTCCCTGGTCGCAACATTGGCGCATGGGCTCCTATATCACCAAGGAGTTGCCCCAGGTGATCGCCGCGAATTTTCCAGCTGATATGGAGTACCAAGGCATCTTCGGTCACTCCATGGGCGGTCACGGGGCGCTGGTCCTGGCCCTCCGCAATCCCCATCTCTATCGCTCGCTTTCGGCTTTTGCGCCGATTTGCGCGCCGACCAGATGCCCCTGGGGCTTCAAGGCTTTCAGCGGCTATCTTGGCGATGACAAAGCGGGCTGGACCCAGTATGACGCGACTGAACTCGTTGCCGATCACGCCTTCTCTGGCGAGATTCTGATCGACCAGGGCCTAGACGACAAATTCCTCGCCGAACAATTGCATCCGCATCTCTTCGAGGCAGCGGCCAGGAAAGCCGGCCAGAAGCTCGTCTTGCGGCGTCATGCCGGCTATGACCACGGTTACTTTTTCATTCAGACTTTCATGGAAGATCATCTCCGCCATCACGCGTCGGTGCTCTGCGCAAAACCCGCCTCTCCGAATGACAAAGGCAGGTAGGGAGAGGAGGTGCCCGCGTGATCAAGCTCTATGATGTCGATCCATCGGGCAGCTGCTACAAGATCCGCTTATTGCTAAATATCCTGAAGATACCTTACGAAAAAATCCCCCTGGAATCTGCGGCTGCGGCCCGCAGCACCAATCAGAAGACAAATCACACGCTCAGCAGCGATTACCCTGTCTTGGAAGACGAGGGCTTCTCCCTTCGCAAACCGCTGGCGATCCTGGTCTACATTGCCCGTAAATACGACCGATCAAATACCTGGTTCCCGGAGAGCCCCGAGGCGATGGCCGAGGTATTGCAATGGTTGGCGGCGGGCGATCACGAGGTCTTCGTCGCTGCCGGTCGCCGCTTGGTCAAGATTCTCAACTACCCGCCGGATCAGCAGAAGTTGCAGACCTGGGTGGCCGCCATGTTCAGAACATTGGACGACCATCTGTCTGACCGTGAATTTCTGGCGCTCGAACATCCGACCATCGGCGATATCGCCTGCTTGCCTTATGCGGCCATGGCAGGTGAAGGCGGCGTACCTTTGAAACCCTATGTCAACCTTGGCCGCTGGATTGGCCGGATGCAGCGTATCCCGGGTTTCATCCCGATGCCCGGCATGCCGACACCCTGACATCTCTTCAGGGGGGCGAGACATTGCATGGCGGTCCGATATCCCGGCAGGAGGGGATAGGCTTGCGGTATCTGCTTCATCGCATTGTTCTGGTCGCCATAATCTGGGCTGGTCTGTGGCGGGTTGCCGTAGCGGCCGATCTCACGGTGGTGCGCCTGGGCCTGCTTCAATTCGGCACGGTCAATTGGGAAGTCACGGTGATGCGCGACGGCCTCGACCGGCAGCACGGTATCCGCATCGAGCCCGTTATGCTGGCGGACAAGGATGCGGCTGCGATTGCCCTGCTGTCCGGTCAGGTCGACGCAATCGTCACCGACTGGCTGTGGGTGGCGCGGCAACGCGCCGGCGGCAAGGACTTCACCTTCGTTCCCTTTTCCATGGCCGCCGGCGGCGTGATGGCCAGGCCTGAGGCGAATCTTAGCAATGTTGCCGACCTCGCCGGTCGCCGTATTGGCGTCGGCGGCGGGCCGGATGACAAGAGCTGGCTGCTGCTGCGCGCTTATGCGCAGAAATCGGCCGGACTCGACCTCGTAAGCAAAGCTGATATCCAGTTCTCGGCCCCACCCGTCTTGAACGAGATGATCCAGCGCGGAAAGCTGGATGCCGTCCTGAATTTCTGGCAGTTCAACGCGCAGCTGCAGGCAAAGGGATATCGCGAGATCATCTCCACCCGCGAGATGCTGACGACACTCGGCATCGATCGCCCGCCGCCTTTGCTCGGCTGGGTCTTTCATGAGCAATGGGCCGACAAGCAGCCGCAAGCGGCAAAGGCGCTGCTCGAGACTTCCTTCGATGCCAAGAAACGCCTGCTGCAAGACGATGCCGTCTGGCAGCAATTGCGGCCATCGATGAACGCTTCCGACGACCGGCTGTTTGAAGCGCTCAAATCCGGTTACCGGGCCGGCATTCCCACCGGTTATGATTCCGCGGATGTCGAGGCGGCACGCAAGACGCTCTCCATCATGAACGCTGTCGATCCAGCCGCAACCGCCGGCCTTGCCGATCTTCCCGTCGGCACCCTCTGGTCCGGTTACCGGCGATGACGGCACTGACCTTGCACTTTCATCGGGCCGGCCGGCTGAATGGCTGGCTGCTTCGCATCGCATCCCTTGTCGCATTGCTGGCAGTCTGGCAGGTGGCCGCCCATCTCGCCGATGATCCCGCGCTGCTGCCGACGCCGCTGGCGACTGCCGCGGTCGTCATTGATCAGATCAGGTCAGGCGACCTGCTGTTCCATGTCGGCATGACGTTGCTGCGCGTCGTCATCGCTTTTGTCGGTGCGATGCTGATCGGGACGGCCGTCGGCATACTCATGGGGCGCAGCGGCGGTCTCGATCTGTTTTTCGACAGCTGGCTCGTCGTCGCGCTGAATATTCCCGCCTTGGTTACCATCGTCCTCTGTTATGTCTGGTTTGGCCTGACAGAAGCAGCCGCGATTTTCGCGGTCGCCTTGAATAAGGCGCCGACCGTCATCACCATCTTGCGAGAGGGTGCGAGGTCACTGGATCAATCGTTGATGGAAATGACGAAACTCTACCATGTGCCGCCGGCTCGTATACTGCGCCGGATCATCCTGCCGCAACTGGCGCCGAGCCTGATGGGCGCGGCCCGTTCGGGCCTCGCCTTGACCTGGAAGATCGTGCTTGTCGTGGAATTGCTGGGCAGGCCGAATGGCGTCGGTTTCGAGATCAGGCGCTTTTTCAATTTCTTTGATATCGCCGGCATCCTCGCCTACACGCTGGTCTTCGTCGCCGTTATTCTGGCGATCGAGGCCTTGCTGCTGAAGCCGCTCGATCGACGGATAAGCAGATGGCGACAGGCCTAGGCATGATGAGGCTGGAAGCAGTCGGGCGGCGTTTCAGCGACGATGCGCGCTGGGTTCTTGCCGACATCAACCTGAGCCTGCAGAAGGGGGAATTTGTCTGCCTGGCCGGCCCATCCGGCAGCGGCAAGACCACGTTGATGCGTATCATTGCCGGTCTCGATAAGCCTGACCAGGGGCAGCGTCTTCTGCCGGCGCGGCCACCCCGGATTGCCATGGTCTTTCAGGAGCCGCGCTTGGTGCCCTGGCTGACGGCACTCGACAATCTATTGCTGATCATCGGCCGGACCGAAATATCGCGGGCGCGCGGCCTGCTGCATATGGTCGAGCTTGATGAATGCGAAAGCAGCTATCCGGGGCAGCTCTCCGGGGGGATGCAGCGGCGCCTCGCTTTGGCACGGGCGCTGTCGATCGAGCCTGACCTGTTGCTGCTGGATGAACCCCTGGTCTCCCTGGATCCGGCCCTCGAGGAGCGCATGGGCAGCGTCCTGCAGCGCTATTGGCTCGACCACCAGCCCGCCGTGATCATGGTAACCCATGATCCCCGCCAAAGCGCGCGCCTGGCCAGCCGCGTGATCGGCCTCGCCCCCAGCCGGACCGGCCTCGCTTTCGATGAGCAATTGAGCGGTCCGCCACCCGGCCGGCGCACCGACCGCGACGAAGCAAGCGTCATCGGACGCCTGATAACCGTCTATCCACGCCTGCCTATTGCCTCCTAGTTGGCCGGAAGCAGGCAGGGCAGCAAGCTGGAACAGCGAGCCTGATCCCGCCGATCGCTCATTTGAGCGGTACCGGTGAATTGGGCAGCGTCGGATAGCCTGCGGCCTCCCAGTCCCGCATGCCGCCGCCAAACCAATAGACATGCCGATAACCGTAGCTCACGGCGCGTTTGGCGGCGTTCCAGGACATCCAGCACTCGGCCTCGCAATAGAATGCCAAAGCACGTCCCTTGTCGCCCAAAGTCAGCCGCTCGAGCGCAGTGCGAAAATAGCTTTCCACTTCCGGCGCCAATTGCCCATAGCCGGTATTGGCCAGCCAGATGCTGCCCGGTATATCGATGCGGGTTGGCGGCCGCCACAGGGTCGTGGCCGGAAGATTGGCCGGACGCGGCGGCTGCGGCAGGACGTCGATGACCACGACGGGCTTTGTCTGCATCAGATGATGCAGCGTCCCCGCATCGATGGTCGACGCGCCCTTGAGTGTTGCCGGTGTCGGGCTGCGATAATCGCTGACACGGTAGTCAGGCGGTTCCGTCACCGCATCGGCCGCCACGGCGCCGCTTGCCGGCGCGGCCATCAAGCCGAACAGCAAAAGCCAGCGTGACGTCAAAAGCCTGATGGGGATCATGTCTTCCTCCCGCAATCAGTCGGCATCCGTCAGGGCGTCATATTACCCTGACCGTCCAAGGTCGGAACGCCGTAATCGTGCAGAATCCCCGCAATCTTCGTCTGGTTCTGACGCATCAGATCGTTGATCTGATTTTTCCATCTGTTCTCGCCCGGCCGCACACCCATGGAGATGTAGAAATCGAGCCGCAGATTTCGCTCCTGCGTCTTCAAGGGAACGACGGTCAGGTCCGCCGCATGGTCGCGGGCGAAATAGCCGGCTATCGGCCCCCACAGCAAGGCGATATCGATCTTCTTCTGCAGCAGGTCGTCGACCATCTGCTTGCCGGGAGCGTCGTAGCGGGTATCAACAAAAAGCGGATAGGGCCGGACATTGGCGATCAAGCCGGACCGCACCGCGATATCCGACGGCGGCGTTCCCGCGGTGAGGCCGATCTTCAAGCTGCGCAATTTGGGATCGTCCAGGGAGTCGATGGCCAGGTTATCGGCCTTGCGCGTGACGATGACATAGGAAGACCGATAATAGGGATTGGTCGACTGCACCAGCTCCGCGCCGGAGACGATGCCCATGACGAGATCGCATTGGCGCGCCCGCAATGTGTTGCGCAGGAATCCGACCGTGTTGGGATACCAGACATAGCGCAGCGGCACCTTCAGCTCCTCTGCGAAGAGCGCGGCGATCTTGTTTTCAAAGCCGTTCCCCTGCTGGTCGGAAAACGGCAGGTTATGGGGGTCCGCGCAGACCCGCAGGGCGGAATGATCGACCGCCTCGACCGTATCTGCCGCCCGCGCCGCTTCGGGCGAACAGAGTCCGAGGCAAAGAACGAGAACGGCCATCACGGCCGTCCACGCTGCAATATTCCGACGCTGTAGAGGCATTCCGGCGGTCTGCCTAATTGCCCGTTGCCGGTCCCATGCAGGATGCTTCTGCATCGGCCGCCTCCTTGGGCTTGTTCTCATGTTTCTGCGGCCGGCCACGCCCGACGACGCCGTCGGAACGCGCCTTCAGATAGGCGTAGATGTCGTCAATATAGCACATGACATTGGGATCGGTGCCGAGTGCCGGCATGCGCTTGTCCGACGCCGTATTCACGTTGACGCGGCCGTTGACGACGACATTCATGAAGTCGTCGTGGCTCATCGTCTTCAGTGAATCGGTGAGATTTGGGGCGAAGCTGCTGCCGAGGCCGTCGGGCCCGTGGCAGGTATGGCAGATGGCGTGATAGCGGCGATAGCCATTGAATATCCGCCAGTCCACGGTGCCGTCCGGCGCGATGTGATAGGCCTGAGGATCATCGGCGGCGGAAGATCTATTTTGGAAGGGCAGAATAAGCGAAACACCAAACACAAAGAAAGCGGCACCGAGTAAGCGAAATCTGGTCATTCCTTGTCCTCTCTGACCATCAGGTGAAAGAAGAGGATGGAGAGGTCGGTGACCTCTCCATCCGCTCTGAAGTTATTCTGGGAGGGCAAAGACGGTCAGAGTTCCACCCAACTGGGTGTATTGCGACAGCGACTTATAGGCGCCGACGGCACCGAGGCCTTCGGTATCACCTGTCAGTCCCGCCGCCATGCCGATTCCAGCCCAACCGCCGAGGCCGGAAAGCACGGCAATGTACTGTTTGCCATTATGGACATAGGTATTGACGTTGCCGATGATCCCGGACGGCGTCTTGAAGCGATAGAGCTCCTTGCCCGTTTCCGCGTCCACCGCCTTCAGATAGCCTTCCAGGGTGCCGTAGAAGACAACGCCGCCGGCTGTCGCCAGAGCACCGCTCCACACCGAGAACTGCTCAGGGATCGACCACTTGACCTTGCCCTTTTCGGCATCCCAGGCGATGAAGTTGCCGAGATTTGTTTCCCCCTTCGGCGGATACATGCTGAGGGTTGCACCGACATAAGGCTGACCGGCCGTGTAAGCGACCTTGAACGGCTCGTAATCCATGCAGACGTGATTGGTCGGCGAATAGAACAAGCCGGTCTTCGGCGAATAGGCGGCAGGCTGCTGGTCCTTGCTGCCGAGCGCTGCAGGGCAGACACCCTGTGTGTTGTTGTCTTCGCCGTTGGCCTCGGTCGAATACTGCTTGACGCGCTCCGGCAGGCCGGTCTTCAGATCGATCTTGGACGCCCAATTGACCGCCGGATCGTATTTGTTGGCCACCAGCAATTCGCCCGTTTCGCGGTCCAGCGTATAGCCGAAGCCGTTGCGATCGAAATGGACGAGCAGCTTGCGATCCTTGCCCTCAAACTTCTTGTCGACCAGGATCATCTCGTTGACGCCGTCATAGTCCCATTCGTCATGCGGCGTCATCTGATACAGCCACTTGACCGAACCGGTATCGGCATCGCGGGCGAAGATCGTCATCGACCACTTGTTGTCGCCCGGACGCTGCGCCGGGTTCCAGGTGCTGGGATTGCCGCTGCCGTAATAGACCAGGTTCAACGCCGGGTCATAGGACAGCCAGCCCCAGGTGGTGCCGCCGCCGATCTGCCACTGGTCGCCCTTCCAGGTCGACTCGCTGGAGTTCTCGCCGACCGGCTTGCCGAGGCTGGTGGTCTTCTGCGGATCGATCAGCGTATCGCTGTCCGGCCCCATCGACCAGCCGCGCCATACTTGCTTGCCCGTCTTGGTGTCATAGGCGGTGACATGGCCGCGGACGCCGAATTCGCCGCCGCTATTGCCCACCAGCACCAGGTGCTTCACGACCAATGGGGCCGAGGTGCCGGTCTCGCCCTTCGAGGCGTCGCCGTCGGCGGCCGTCCAGGCCAGCTTGCCCGTCATCGCATCGAGCGCGACCAGCTTCGCATCGGCTTGGTGCAGGAAGATCATGCCGTCGCCATAGGCCACGCCGCGATTGACCGTATCGCAGCACATCACCGGGATGACATTCGAATCCTGCTTCGGTTCATACTTCCAGACGATCTGGCCGCCCTTATCCAGGTCGAGGGCGTAGACGATGTTGGGAAACGGCGTATGCACGTACATCATGTTGCCGATCACCAGGGGGCCGCCCTCGTGACCGCGCAAAACGCCCGTGGAGAAGGTCCAAGCGACCTGGAGGTTCTTCACGTTCTTGTTGGTGATCTGATCCAGGCCGCTATAGCGCGTGCTGCCATAGTCGCCAGCCGGCATTACCCACTGCTTCGGGTCCTTCTCCAGCTTGATCAGTTCGTCATTCGCAAAAGCACCCATGCTCCATGATGTCATCGCAACAGACAGCACCATGGACAACCCTGACTTAAGCCACATTTGAGCCATTGTTTCCTCCCCTAGAGCGGCGCGCCATTCGCCCGCACGGTGTCCGGTGATCAACGCTCTCGATCGTCGTCGATGGTCATTGTTGGACATCGCGGTCGCTCATGCGCCTCTCCGAAATCTTGTCGAGGCATTCAGTTCACTAGCGTGACCATCGCTTTCCGACGTCTCCCACTAGAGTGGATTGACGGAGGATTTAACGTCAATCCGCAAATCGAAAATGCCCGTAGTTCTTTGGTACAAGATCATCGCCAATCGCTACTCGCCGCATTGCGGAACATCGACTTTAGTCCAGCTTCCGACCGCGTTCAGCGCGGTCGCGGTAGAGAGGATTGATGGTGGGAAAGAGCGGCAGCGGCGCGGCGCTATGCCTGGCCGCGCGCCGACAGGCGGCGATAGATGAATGGCTTTGTCGCGCTGCCGGCAGCTTCTTCGGCGAGCGCCTGCATGTCGCGATGCAAGGGAGATCTGAAACAGGCGGGATCGGTCGCAGATGCAGATCCCGTTATGGCGAGCGCCTGGCAGCGACAACCACCCCAATCAATTTCGCGCTGATCGCAGCTGCGGCACGGCTCCGGCATCCAGTCGGTGCCGCGGAAACGGGAAAACGCTTCGGATCCATACCAGATCTCGCGCAGCGAACGATCCTTCACCTGCTCAAAATGCAGCTCGGTGATGGTCTCCGCCGCATGGCACGGCAGGACTTTCCCGGAGGGCGTTATATTCATGAACTGCCGCGCCCAGCCGCCCATGCAGGCCTTCGGCTGCCGGGCGTAATAGTCCGGGACGACATAGTCGATCACCAGGCGGCCGCGATACTTCTCGCGCGCTTGCGATACCGCCTTGGTCGTTTGCTCGAGCTGAGCCCGGCTCGGCATCAGCGCGTCACGATTCGCCAGCGCCCAGCCGTAATATTGCACATGCGCGACCTCCAGCCGCGACGCCTGCAAGGTGATCGCGAGCTCGATCATCGCCTCGATATTGTCGATGTTTTGCCGATGCATGACGGCATTGACCGTCAGCGGAAGGCCGGCTTCGCGCACCCAGGCCGCAAATGTCAGCTTCTTCTCCTGGATGCCCTTGACCTGGCTGATGCGTGCGGCGGAAATCGGCTCGGCATCCTGGAAGCTGAGCTGCACATGATCCAGCCCCGCCGCGACGAGGTCGAGGAAGCGGGCATGATCGATGGCCGCACCGGAGGTAATGAGATTGCTGTAGATGCCGCGTGCGGACGTGCGCCGAACCAGATCGACCAGATCGCGTCGCACCGTCGGCTCACCGCCCGAAAAATGCACCTGCAGGACGCCGAGGTCGGACAGCTCGTCGATCACCTGCAGCCATTGTTCCGTGGTCAGCTCGCCGGCGACGCGCTCCAGTTCCAGCGGGTTGGAACAATAGGGGCACTGAAGCGGGCAGCGATGCGTGAGCTCGAGCAGGGCGGCCAGCGGCGGCGCCACGCCGGCGCCGCGCGGCGGCTCCTCGGGAGCTACCTCGCGCGGTTCAAGAATTGGCTCTGCATCATGCGTCATGTCACGACAACCCGTTTCTCCATCAAGCCGGCAAGCAGCGCTTCCACGTCACCGGCTATCTCCGCCGCATCTGCGTCAAAAGCCCTGCTCAGGTCCTCAATCAGCGCCTGGAGGCTGACATCCCCCGTGCAGCGCAACACGATCTCATAGGCCGTCTCATCAAGCACAAAAACCCGTTCAGGGGCCTGCAAGATCCATTGTTCACGCGTCTTATCGAATTGCAGCTTGACCCCCGGAGAAAGCCGGGGCCGAGCCGTTTCCGGTATCGTCATGAATGCGCTTCCGGGACGAAAGCGCCCGGCGGAATGTAGCCCGGCGCCACATAGGCATGGTGAAGCCCGTCGAGCTGGGCCCAAAGAACATTGCATTTGAAGATCAAGGCCTGCCTCACGGCGCGCTGCTGATCGGGCCGGCGGGCTTCGCGCTTTACATAATCGAGCGCAAAGTTCGCGTCGCGCGGCGCCTGATGCAGGCGCTTGTCGAAATAGGCCAGCGCCTGGCTTGAGACGAAGGAATAGTTGGCCAGCATGCCGGCGACGCGATCGCTGATGATCGCCGGCGCAAACATCTCGGTCAGGGACGACGCCACCGCCTCAAGCATGCTGCGCTCTTGCACGAAATGTAGATAGGCATCGACGGCAAAGCGGGTGGCCGGCAGCAATCCCTGTCCCGACTCGACATAGCTGCGCTCGAGGCCAAGCGCATCGGTCAGCTTCAGCCAGCGCTCGATGCCGCCCTCCTCCCCTTCCATGCCGTCGTGGTCGACGATACGCTGCCGCCAGGTCCTGCGGAAAGTGCTGTCTTCCGAACGTGCGACAATCGCCGCATCCTTCATCGGAATGCGGCTCTGATAGTAGAAACGGTTGAGCGCCCAGGCCTGTACCTGCCCCTTGTTCAGCTTGCCGCTATGGAGCAGGCCATGGAAAGGATGGCGATTGTGGTAGCGCTCGGCACCGATATTGCGCAACGCGGCTTCCAGTTCATCCGCGCTCATCAGCTCAGTCATAGATGAATCTCCATACCATCTTCGGCAACCTCCCACCCGGCGAGCCGGATGGCGGCGCGCTCCTTCGAATCTTCGTCGAGGACGGGGTTTGTGGTGTTCACATGAATAAAGAGTTTACGGCTGATATCGAGATCGCGGAAGGCGGCGATCGTGCCGTCTTCGCCATCGATGCTCATATGCCCCATTCGCTTGCCGGTCTTGGGGCTGATGTTCAGGCCCACCAACTCGTCATCCGACCAGAGAGTGCCATCAAAGAACACCAGCTTCGCACCACGTAGCTTGGCGCGCAGCGCCGGCGTGAGCTCCGCGCAGCCGGGAATATAAAAGAATGCCGACCGGCCTTGCGAGACGCATAGTCCCGTCGTGTCCTCGGCAACGCCCGCCAGATTGCCCTCGTTGCGCGATTCGAGAAACAGCGGGACCTTGCCAGGCACCGCAAACGCCTCGACGGTGAGACCGAGCGGCCCATCCCCACCGGCAATTTCCCAAGGCTTGTTCAGGCTATAACTGCGGCGTTCGACATAAGCTGGATTGAGGGCACCGAAAATCGGATTTTCCGCCAGGATGTCGTGGACGCGCTGGGTCGCCCAAAGCGTGAAGGACTGGCTCTCGCGCATCGACAAAAGCCCCGCCACATGATCAATTTCCGCGCTGGTCAGCAAGACCGCCTTGATCGGCGTATGACGCAACGCTCCCTGCGGCCAGAGCGACCGGATGGCGAGCTGCTGCTGCCGGAAATCCGGCGACGCATTGACCAGGAGCCAATTGGCCCCGTCGGCGCTGATCGCGATGGACGCTTGCGTGCGGGGCTTCGCGTTTAACGCCCCTTCGCGCACCCCTTTGCTCGTGGGTGCGTTGCAATTCCACTGTGGAAAGCCTCCGCCGGCGGCCGATCCCAGGACAACGATGAACATGATCGCGATCCTATATTTGATTGACCGACCGGCGGATGCGATCAGTTACATCCGCGCGCTGGCGTAGCTATTGATCTCAAGCCCGACGCAGATTTCACGAATTCGCGGTGTTTTCCACGCTCGCTTCATGGCTGTCTCCTTGTTTAGACAAGATACAGACTGCGCTCTATCAGTCGGATTTTCCGACTAATGTAAGTGTAGCCAGCACCTCCTGACGTTACAAGAACGCTGATGTCGAAATCAGCAATCTGGCGCTCATCCTTTAGGACAACATTTTTGCGTTGCAATATCTGATCGGAACTACCTGCGTTGCGGTATCTGGAGGGGGCTCCATATGGTCGGACCGCAGGGTCCCTATGCTGGCCAGTTTTAAGGTTGCGGCAGACCGGTGGCCGCGTTGCCTTCGGGGCATTTGAGCAGGAAGGGGTGGGTGTTCAATTCGCTCATCGCTTGTGACAGCACGCGAATGGAAGGGCTGGTGTCATGCAGCCAGTGGTATTGTACGTCATAGGCCTCGTTCTCGCGCGCTACCCACAGGTCGCATGTCACGGCCACCGCCGCCTGGCCATTGGCGCGTTGCAGATAATGGGTCAATTCATGAACCAGAATGCTTGTCGCCGCCGTGTCTTCGCCGACGCGAAGCCGGTCATCGAGCAGGATGGTTCCCTCCGGCGTGGTAAAACCGAGAATGGCGCAACTCCGATGGCAGAAGCGATCCTCCAGCTCGGCATGTGACACCAGATTGATGACGGGCGGCGTACCGGGAATTGCATAGCCCGTCGTATGGGCTATCCAGGTCAACAGGCTGGCGATCAGGCGAGCCGATATCATGAAAGCGGTCCTCGGCCGGTGCGGCAGCGGGTGCAGCAATTCGCCGATGCCGGCAGCGGCTCTTCTCCCCGCGGCGAATTGACCGATTCTTTCTTCTGTGTTTTGCTTCGGCTCATGACGCCGCCTGCCAACAGAGGTTGTCCATGATTTCTCGAACCCTTGCTCCTCTCAGAAACGGCATATTCGTTGCCGCATTGGCGCTTCTGCTCTGCCCCCGGCCGAGCCTCGCCAATGACTATCCGACACCGGTCGTCGCCGACTACGTCATCGGCTGCATGGCGAGCAACGGCGAGACGCAGGAAATGATGCAACGTTGTTCCTGCAGCATCGATGCCATCTCCTCCGTTCTGTCCTACGATACCTATGAAAAGGCCGATACCATCATGCAGATGCGCCTGGTGGCGGGCGACAACACCTCGATGTTTCGCGAAATGACGATGCTGAAGAAGGTCGTCGACCAGTTGCGCCTGGCGCAGATCGAGGCCGATTTCCGCTGCTTCTGATCGGCCCTTCCTCGACCGGCGAGCGGATAGGCGCCGCGCTCACGTGGTTGGCGGAAGCGGCCATTTTTGATGGAAATTCGCGCCATCTGAATCTTCCGCGGTTACGTCAAGTGCGCCGCTCTGCTCCGGCCTCAACCAGAATTCAAAGAACGGATTTTCACTTAAAGAGATATTTCCCTCGATCTTCATGACGGGCTTGTTTCCGTAGGAAATCGTCGCGGTCTGGATGTATTTCGCGGGGATGTAATAGCGGGTTACCTGATCCATCTGCATGCCCGAGAAGTTCGGATGATGGATCAGGAGCTGGACACGTGTCGGCTGCCCGATGGCGGGGTTTTCAGCCAGCTTCATCTTCATTTCACCAAGATGTGATGCCGCGCTATCCGGCGTTTTCACCGCTGGAGCCGAACAGCCACCCGCCGCTTTGATGAAGGTCTTGGCCATATAAAGCTGTCCGTCCGTCATCTGCACGACCGCATGCACATAGGTGTACTCGTTCACCCGGATCCGCGTCCCGATACTGGGATTGGCGATATCGGCTGCGAGATGAAAGACGGCAGCAACCGGCGCCGGATTCTTGTCGATGACCAGGGTGATGTCCTGAACCACCAGCGAGCCCATTTTCTTCGGGTCGAATCTGATCTCGAGCGGAACCACGGCGGCATCATAGGCCCGCTTCGGCGCTTCGAGCTGAAGGAAGTCGGAGGCATCCTTGATCGGCTTGTCGGCAAACAAGGTGGTCCGCAAATCGGGCCAGGCATCGCCGTCATCGGCCCGCGCCGGGTGCAGGGCGGCGAAACCGAGAAGGGTCGCAAATAGGGCGGCGCCAAGACCGCGGTTCCACCCGGACGAATGATGCCTTACTGCGATCCGTGTCATCCTGACCTCCGGACTAGGGCCGAAACCCGTTGGTATTCCCATTCGAATGGCTATTCCCATTCGAGTTCAGTATAGGCAGCGGTAATATTGCGCCCATTATAGTCGTCGAACAATTGCCATTTAGGCCGTTCCACCCGCCCCACGGCCCCGTCGACGCTTTCAACCGCCTGCTGTAGCGCGTGACCCTCCTTCAGCTGCTGGCGCACGGCGCTGACAATAGCCGAAAGGTATCGGCGCTGCCCGGCCAGGGCCCCCGGCCAGGGAACGGAAACCGGGCCGTGGCCGGGCACGGCCCGTGCGGCTTCGACCCGCTGCAGCTGATCGATCACCTTCAGCCAGCCGGTGATCGATCCGTCCACGGCGGGAACGCGCTCCAGGAAGACCAGATCGCCGGTGAACAATGTGCGCGTCTCCTGGTCGAAGACCGTCAGGTCGGCATCGCTGTGGGCGGCCGGATAAGGCGTCAGGATCAACACACGGTGGCCGAGATCCAGCGTCTCCGGCGCACCGACAAGGTGACGCGGCTGAACCAGCGCGGTCCCCTCGAAAGCGGAACCCAGGCCGCGCCGTGCCGAAGCCAGGTAATCGGTCGCCCGCGCAGCCAGGTCGCGGGGGAAGTTCCTGTGCGCGACGAAATCCGGCTTCAGGGCGCGGAAGGCGGCGTTACCTAGAATGTGGTCCGGGTGGAAATGCGTGTTGATGACATAGGCAACCGGCAGGCTGGTGACCTTTCGGATGGCAGCTAGAAGCGCACTGCCTTCGGCGAAGCTGCCGCCGGTATCGATAACGGCGACAGCGCGGTCGCCGACGATGAAGCCGATATTGGCGATGCCCCCGAGATTCTCCGGTGTTGCTTCGGCATGAACGCCTTGATGGACATAAACACCCTGCGCAACCTCCTGCACCGCCAGAGGCGTGTCTCGCGGCGGCAGGGTTTCATCGGCCGATACCCGTAAGTGCCCCATCGACAGGCAGACGAGAAAGCTTGCCAACCCCGCCCTCAGGCCCCCGCAGAGGCCTGCGCGGCGCACCCGCACCGGCCGTTTTGGCGGGAGCAATGTGATCGCTGTGGACGACGTCGCCAAGTGAGGTTGAATTTTATCCATGAAATAGCCGATGATGGAGCGGTCAGGAGGGTGTCCCAAGTCATTCTGGCCCAAAACTGTACTTTGGTCTGAATTCGACGATCACCGCTTGTGGCCCCTGTCGGCGCTTCATAAAGTTAACGCACATGGGAAAGGCGTGCAGTTTGCGCTCCGCCCTTCTCATAAAAGATCAAAGCATGATCGGGAGGCTCATTCATGCAACGAGTTAAGGCTCATTCTGTGTTTTTCCTTGTCGCTGCGACGGTGGTGCTCTCTTTTGGCAGCAGGGCAAGCATGGCGGATGACGGTGACGCCGCTCAGGGACAGAAGGTGTTCGTCAAATGCCAGGCGTGTCATTCGCTTGATGCCGGCACCAACAAGCTCGGGCCTTCACTGCATGGCTTGATTGGCCGCCCCTCGGCATCGATTGCCAATTTCAGTTATTCGCAGGCCATGCAAAACGCCCATGTGACATGGGACCCCGCGACCCTCGACAAATATCTGACCAATCCGCGGGCCATGGTGCCGGGTACGAAAATGCTGTTTCCGGGACTGCCGAAGCCTGAGGACCGGGCCAACCTGATCGCCTACCTGAAGCAAGCGGCCGGCAGCGCCCAGTAGCCCGGCCCCAAGTAGTCCGGTCCAGCAGGCCGACAAGCGCGGAGGCGCAGATGCAGATGGCGAAACCCAGAAACTGGAATTCGCGGCGTCTGCTTGCAGTCGTTTCGGCAATTCTGCTGGGGATACTTGCCGGGGGGGTTGTCGCGGGAGTCGTACAAACCTCCCGCGCAGACACCCAGCCGCTGAATGTCACCATTGGCTACCTGACCGAAGCGTTGCCTGAACCGGAACCTCTGTCCCTGGTCGAGGTGGTGGCGACGGATAAGGGATTGGCCGGTGCCAAGCTGGCGATCGAGGACAATCAAACAACCGGCCGCTTTCTCCATCAGACCTATGAACTGAAGGAAAAATCCGTCCCGGCCGGCGGCGACCTCAAGGCTGGTCTCGATGACCTCATCGGCCAGGGGGCAAAGCTCATCATTGCCGATCTGACGGCCGACCGGCTGTTGCAATTGGCCGATTTGCCGGAAGCAAAAGACATTCTGATCTTCAGCATCCGGGCCGAAGACGACCGGCTGCGCATATCCGATTGCCGGCCGAACGTCTTCAATATCGCTCCCAGCTACGCGATGAAGGCGGATGCCCTGGCGCAATATCTCGCCGTCAAGAAATGGAACCGCTGGGTATTGATCTCGGGCAAGAACGATGCCGACAAGGCCTTCGCCGCGGCCATGGAACGCGCTGCGAAACGATTCGGCAGCAAGATCGCCGAACAGCGCACCTACACGTTCGATGCCGGCTCCCGCCGCAGCGATACGGGCCAGCAGCAGGTCAGCAAGCAGATGATCGACCTGACCCAGCGCCTGCCGGATTACGACGTGCTGGTCGTGGCCGACGAAAGCGAGGTCTTCGGCGAATACCTCCCTTACCGGCTTTGGGATCCCCGGCCCGTGGTCGGCACGCAGGGTCTGGTGCCGACGGCCTGGCACCGCAGCCAGGAACAATGGGGCGGCATGCAGCTGCAGCACCGCTTTGAGCAGCAGTCGCATCGCTGGATGCTGGAGCGGGACTATTCCGGTTGGGTCGCAACCCGTGCGATCGGCGAGAGCGTCACCCGGACGGGCAAGGCCGATCCGGCGGATGTTCATCAGTATCTGGTTTCGGATGCCTTCACCTTGGGGGCCTTCAAGGGCCAGGGACTGAGTTTTCGCAAGTGGGACCAGCAATTGCGCCAGCCGATCGTATTGGCCTCGCCACTGATGCTGGTTTCGGTGTCGCCGCAAGAGGGCTTCCTGCATCAACGGACACCTTTGGACACACTCGGCTATGACGAGCCTGAATCGTCATGTCACTTGAACCAATGACAAGAGGAAGCAGGTGCACGATGAAGCCGGTCACTTTTTCAGCTCTGGGTTTGATGGTATCGGCGGCGTGCGGCCTCTATAGCGCCCAGGCCGCCGCCTATACCGCCTATGTCTCCAATGAAAAGGGCAATTCGATCACCATTGTCGATCTCGACAAGATGGCGGTGACGGGAACCGTGACCGTTGGAGAGCGTCCGCGCGGCATCACCCTCAGCCATGACAAGAAGCAGCTTTTCATTTGCACCAGCGATGCCGATCACATCGAGGTGCTGGATCTCGAGACGTTGAAGGTGGTCAATATCCTGCCGAGCGGCCCTGATCCCGAGCTCTTCACTTTGTCGCCCGATGGCACGCGTCTCTATGTCGCCAACGAGGACAATAACATGGTGACCGTGCTTGACGTCCAGCAGGGCGTCGTTGCCTCCGAGATTCCCGTGGGCACGGAACCCGAGGGGATGGGCGTCAGCCCGGATGGGAAATTGCTGGTCAACACCTCGGAAACAACCAGCATGGCGCATTTCATCGACACGGGAACCAATCAGCTGATCGACAGCGTGCTGGTCGATACGCGGCCCCGCTTCGCGCAGTTCACGCCCGATGGAAAAGAGGTTTGGGTTTCCTCCGAAGTCGGCGGCACGGTCGCGGTGATCGATGCGGCCAGCCGGAAGATCCTGCAGAAGATCAGCTTTGCTGTTCCCGGTATCCGCAAGGAGACGATCCAGCCCGTCGGCATCGCGATTACCAATGACGGCAAGACCGCTTTCGTGGCGCTCGGCCCGGCCAATCGCGTCGCCGTTATCGATGTCGCAACCCGCGCCGTGCAGGAATACCTGCTGGTCGGCCAACGGGTCTGGGAAATGGCCTTCACGCCGGATGAAAAATTCCTGGTATCGGCGAATGGCGAGTCCAACGACATCTCCATCATCGACGTCGCCGCACGCAAAGTGATCAAGTCGATCACGGTAGGGGAACTTCCCTGGGGAGTGGCAATCCGCTGACATGAATCTCATGACCGACAGATATACCACGTTGGACCAGGCATCGGCGCAGGATCCCCCCGCCATCCGCGTCGCCGGGCTCTCCCATGTGATCGGCGGTCGCAAGGTGCTTGATCAGATCGACCTCGCTGTGCCTGCCGGCAGGTTCACCGTCTTGCTGGGTCAGAACGGGGCCGGCAAGACGACGCTCTTCTCGCTGATAACCCGCCTCTATGCGGCGCAATCCGGCAGCATCGAAGTAGCAGGCCAAGACATCGCGCGCCATCCTGCGGCAGCGCTGGCGCAGATGGGTATCGTCTTCCAGCAGCGCGCCCTGGACCTAGAACTTACCGCCGCCCAGAACCTTAGCTATCACGCGGCCTTGCATGGGCTCTCCTGGCGTGAGACGCGGCGGCGCATCACCGAAGAATTGACCCGCGTCGGATTACTCGCCGAAGCGAAGCGGCGTGCGCGAAGCTTCTCGGGCGGCGAGATGCGGCGGCTGGAAATCGCCCGCGCCCTGCTCCATCGGCCGCATCTGCTGCTCTGCGACGAAGCGACGGTGGGCCTCGATATCCGCAGCCGGACCGATATACTGGCTGACGTAAGAAACCTGGTGCAGGAACGGGGCCTGTCGGTTCTCTGGGCAACCCATCTGATCGATGAGGTTCGTGCGGAAGATCTCACCATCATCCTGCATCGCGGCCAGATACGTCGCGTCGGAGAGGCCGGCTCGATCGTCGCGGAGATGGGCGTTGCGACCCTGCAGGACGCGTTCCGCAAGCTGACGGAGGGCACATGACGGCGCTCGGCTGGCTTCGCTGCTTCCAGGGTATCGTCTGGCGCGAGGCATTGCGCTTCGTGCATCAGCGCAGCCGCTTCATCTCCGCCTTGGTGCGTCCCCTGATCTGGCTGTTCGTTTTTGCTGCGGGTTTTCGCGCGACGCTGGGGATTTCCATTATCCCGCCTTACGACACTTATATTCTCTATGACGAATATATCGTGCCCGGCCTGATTGCCATGATCCAGCTGTTCAACGGCATGCAAAGCTCGCTCTCCATGGTCTATGACCGGGAGATGGGCAGCATGCGCGTACTGCTCACCAGCCCGCTGCCGCGCTGGTACCTGCTGGTGTGCAAACTGTCCGGCGGTGCCCTTCTCTCGCTGCCGCAGATCTATGTCTTCCTCCTGATCGCCCGCCTATACGGCATCGAGTTGCCGACCTGGGGCTACGTCGCGGTGATACCGGGCTTGCTGCTGTCCGGACTCATGCTGGGCGCACTCGGATTGCTGCTGTCTTCGGTCATCCGGCAGCTGGAGAACTTTGCAGGCGTGATGAATTTCGTCATCTTCCCGATGTTCTTTGCCTCCTCGGCTCTTTATCCGTTGTGGAAAGTCCAGGAAGGAAGCCCGCTCTTACGCGATATCTGCGCCGCCAATCCCTTCACCTATGCCGTCGAATCGATCCGCTTCCTGCTCTATTGCAAGATTGATTCGGTATCGCTGCTGTTGGTAGGCGCTTCTCTGCTCGTCTTTATGACTCTGGCTATTGTTGCCTACGATCCGTCCAAGGGCATGTTGGCCCGCATCCGTGGCGGCGGATAATCAGGAGGCCATCATGCGACTGGTACAACCACTCGTCACATCTTTCCTCGCTCTTTTCCTGGCGGCAAATTTGCCGGCTTCGCCCATAAGCGGCGAGGCCCAAGCCCAGGAAAATGCACCCGCCGAATCGCCGGCTCCCGATACCGGCAATAGCGAGGCAGCCGGCGCTGCGGCGAAGCCCGCCGAGGACGGCTGGCCCTGCGAACAAAGGCTGCAGCCTGAACTCTCGATTGGCGCCGTCTGGTCCGGCCCTGACCCCACGGCAGCGGAGGACAATTGGCGACAGGACACCGCCGTCGAAACGCTGGTCAGCCAGGTTGCGCCCCGCCGCTTGCCTCAAAGTGAAGCGATCGCCGCGATCCATCGCTTCGCCGCCGGCTACGACAAGGACAGGGCCGATACCATGACCAAGGTCTTCGCCGGGATTTTCGAAACGCTGAACCAGGAGCGCGGCCAGATCATCCGCGGCATCCGCCATTTCAACGACCGGCAGAAGAACTTGGCCGACCGTATCCAGGCCGGCACGAAAGCACTGGACAATCTCGACCCCAACTCCACGGATCAAGCGGTCGCGGAGCAGCGCGCCGCGCTGCAGCAGGCGGTGGATTGGGACTCCCGTATCTTCGATGACCGCGAACGGCTGCTGCCGATCATCTGCGGCGTGCCCGTGACGATCGAACAGCGTCTGTTCGCTCTGTCACGCGCGATCGGCGGCGAGATCATGCCTAAAAACTGACCCCGCGCGCCGGTGCGTTGCATAGGCGACCGCTTCGCCCGGTCACGTGGCGAACGCGGGAGCTGCGGACGCAGCCGTGCATTACCGGATCTGCACCTCGCTGCCGTCCTGCGCCCAGCGGGTATGGAAGGATCCTTCTTTATCCCGGCGGCTATAGGTATGGGCGCCGAAATAGTCGCGTAACCCCTGCAGCAAATTGGCCGGACCGCGGGCGCGGCGCAAACCGTCGAAATAGGCCAGCGAAGAGGCGAAGGCCGGAACCGGTACGCCGTGCTGGATCGCCTGCATGACCACGGCACGCCAGGCCGGCTCGGCCGCGACGATCGCATCCTTGAAATAGGGCTGAAGCAGGAGGCTGGGTGTGTCCCGATGCGATGCATAGCCCTCGCGGATGCGATCCAGAAAGGCCGCCCGAATGATACAGCCGCCCCGCCAGATCGTCGCGATCAAGCCCAGGTCCAGGTTCCACTGATATTCCGCCGAGGCGACCGCCAACTGCTCGAACCCCTGCGCATAGGCGACGATCTTCGACGCATAGAGTGCATCGCGGATCTTCGCGATCTCCGTGGTCGTTGCCTTCACCGCCGTTGGCGTCTTGCCGCCCAGCTCCCGCGCGACGGCGGCGCGCTGGGCCGGCCTTCCGGAGAGGGCACGGGCATAAACCGCTTCGGTAATGGCGGTGATGGGAACACCGAGATCGAGCGCTGATTGAGCTGTCCAGCGGCCGGTCCCCTTCTGCTCCGCCTCATCCCGGATCATGTCGACCAGCGCCCCGCCACCGGCGGGATCTCGCTTGGCGAGCACCGCCGCGGTGATCTCGATCAGGTAGGAATCAAGGTTGCTCTTCTTCCAGTCGGCGAAGACGGTGGCGATCTCCCCCGCCGGCATGCCGTAGATCGTCCGCATCAGGTCGTAGGCTTCGGCAATCAGCTGCATGTCGGCATACTCGATGCCGTTATGCACCATCTTCACGTAGTGGCCGGCGCCGTCAGGTCCCATATAGGCGCAGCAGGGTATCCCGTCGACGGCGACCGCCATCTTCGTCACCATCGGCGCGATGCGATCCCAGGCGGGTTTGGCACCGCCCGGCATCATCGAGGGACCTTCCAGCGCGCCTTCCTCGCCGCCGGAAACGCCCATGCCCACGAACAGCAATCCGCGCGCAGCCAGCTCGCGCTCGCGCCGGCGCGTATCGGTATAAAGCGAATTGCCGCCGTCGACGATGATGTCGCCTGCCTCAAGATGGGGCAGCAATTCGCCGATCACCTCGTCGATCGGCTTGCCGGCCTTCACCATGATTAGGATCACGCGCGGCTTCGCCAGGACGGCGACGAAATCCGCGACGGAATGGGTGGCAATGAATTTGCCTTCCGCGCCGTGCTCCGCCAGCAACTGATCCGTCTTGTCGTTGCTGCGATTGTGCAAGGCAACGCGAAAGCCCTTGCGGGCCGCATTGCGCGCCAGATTGGCGCCCATGACCGCAAGACCGGTGACGCCGAGATCAGCAAGTTCTGCCATGTGATTTTCCCGCTACGAAAGAACCAGATTGGGTTTCAGGTCAGTTTGAGGCCCCAGGCCGGATGACGGCCGGGAATATGACGACGGGCCGGCCAGTCAGGCTGCGGCCATGTGCCTATGCGCAAATACAATCAGGATGCATCACCGGGGTCAATCCCATCGGCCGACGCATGGCCGCCTCTTCTGACATGGCCGCTGACGGTTGCCCCGTCCTCCGGCCGCAAATAGAGGAAGCCGGGAACCGAAAGCAGCGGCACAAGCGCCAGAAGCAGAAACACCCAGTGAAAGTTGTCCAATGTCACGCTCCGCTCGGCCGGCACCATGAGGCCGAGCAGCATGGCGCTGAAGGAGACCCCGAGGCTGACACTCAATTGTTGCAGGACGCCGCCCAGGCTGGTGGCGCGGCTCAGCTGGCCCGCCGGCATGTCGGCATAGGAAAGCGTGTTCGAGCTCATGAACTGGAGCGAGCGGATCAGCCCGAAGATGCTGACATAGACGGCGATGAGCCAATGCGGCGTGGCCGGTCCCATCAGCGCAAAGCCGGCAATGGCAAGCGAGGAGAGGATGGCGCTGTAGAGCAGAATGCGGTCGAAGCCGAGGATCCTCAGCAGGGGTTTGGAGGTCGGCCGAATAACCAGCGCGCCGACACTGGTGAAGAAGGTCAGCGAACCGGACTGTATCGGGCTGAGGCCGAAACCGACCTGCAGCATCAGCGGCAACAGGAAGGGAACGCCGTTGACGCCGATCCGGCACAACCCGCCGGCCAGGGTGCCGATCCGAAAGGAGCGCAGACGAAAGAGCGTGAGGTCGACCGCCGCGAAATTGATCCGCCCCGCATGCCGGCCGAAGGCGAAGAGGAGGGCCGCCGCCAGCAGGATGACGCCGGCAATGACGACCGGCGGAACGATCGCCCGGCTCATGTTCTCGATGCAGAACTGCACCAGCGCCAGCGCCGTGCCGACCATCAGGAAGCCGGGAAAATCGAAGCGCACCTGCTTGTCGCCGCTGAAATTCTCGACGAAGCGCAAGGCGAGCGCAACGCCAACCAGGCCGAAGGGCAGATTGATATAGAAGATCCAGCGCCAGGAAATGTAACTGGTCAGCAAGCCGCCCAGCAGCGGGCCGATGACCGGCCCCATCAGGGCCGGCAGGCTCATATAGATCATGGCGGTGAAAAGCTCGCTGCGGGGAAAGCTGCGCAGCAGGATCAGCCGCCCCACCGGCGTCATCATGGCCCCGCCCAGCCCCTGCAGCGCACGGGTCGCGACCAGCATGCCGAAACTCGTCGCCATGCCGCAGAGCAGCGAACTCAAGGTGAAAACCACCAGAGCGAGAATGAAAATGCGCCTTGCGCCGAAACGGTCGGCAAACCAGCCGCTGATTGGGATGAAGACGGCCAACGTCAGCACATAGGCCGTCACCGCCAGGTTCAGCCGCAGGACGCTGGTGCCGAGTTCCTTGGCCATCTCCGGAATCGCGGTCGTCACGATGGTGGAATCGATCTGCTCCATCATGAAGGCGAAAGCCACCACCAACGGGATCAGCAACCGCAGGCGCGGGTCGCGCTGCGTGGCAAATAGCTCCGGTTGGGGCATGGGCTCGGACGTCATTTCACGGTAGCGACGGGGGTGGTCTGGTCGACTCGGCAGGAAGCCGGGCATCTGGCGGGTGGTTTTTCAACAATCGGGAATGTCGCCGTCGATGGCAATGCCTATTTACCCGCCCTGATTTTTAGCCGCCCTGATTTTTACCCGGCGCGGCTTGGCGGCCCGCGCTTGCGCCAAATTGTCCCCCACCTTCGCCGACGGTGCGCGGAAAGCTGGACATTCTGTCCACTTTCGCTGGGAGCTCAATTCTTACCATATTGATTTATAATATAAATTCTAACTGGCACCCGGTTTGCTTTTGGTACAGACGGAGCCAAACGAGCCGAACGGCCGAGCTCCAAAACCGAACGAAGACCGATAACTAAACAAGAACGATATCGCGTGAGGGGAGCATGCCAATCGTCACGGCACGATATGCCGCCCTGTTTCATTTTTCGCCCATGACGGATGCAGGATGCACGATCGTTGCGCCCGAGGCAGAGGCTCGCCGGGGGCTTGCGGCCTACGCCGCCATGGCAGCTGCGCTCACGTCACGCGAACCCAATGACAGACTGGAGGACTAGATCAATGTCGACGTCGACAACACCGTCGTTTCTGTCCCGCGAGCGGATCGTTGCACCGCTCCATTACAATAGATGGCTGGTACCGCCGGCTGCGCTCTGCGTGCATCTGTGCATCGGCCAGGCCTATGCGTTCAGCGTGTTCAACCTGCCGATGACCAAGCTCGTCGGCATCACCCAATCGGCCCCCGAGGACTGGCAGCTCACCAGCCTTGGCTGGATCTTCAGCATCGCCATCGTCTTCCTCGGGCTGTCGGCCGCCTTCGCCGGCTCTTGGCTCGACCGCGTCGGACCGCGCAAGGCGATGTTTCTCTCGGCCGCCTGCTTCGGCAGCGGGTTCATCATCTCCGCCTTCGGCGTCTGGGCGCATCAGCTCTGGGTCATCTATCTCGGCTATGGGGTGCTCGGCGGCTGCGGCCTCGGCCTCGGCTATATCTCGCCGGTCAAGACCCTGATTACCTGGTTTCCGGACCGGCCGGGCATGGCGACCGGCATGGCGATCATGGGATTCGGCGGCGGCGCCTTCATCGCCTCACCGTTGTCGGTGTGGCTGATGCAGAACTTCTCCACGCCAACGCATATCGGCGTCGCCGAAACCTTCGTCACCCTCGGCATCATCTATTTCGTTTTCATGTCGATCGGCGCCCTGATAGTCCGCGTACCGGCGGCAAACTGGCGCCCGGCCGGCTATGTGCCCCCGGCCCAGCCGAAAAAGCTGGTGACCGACCAGGTCGTGCATGTCGACCAGGCATTGAAGACGCCGCAATTCTATCTGCTCTGGTGGATGCTCTGCCTCAACGTAACGGCGGGCATCGGCGTACTGGGCCAGGCCTCGGCGATGAGCCAGGAAATGTTCCAGGGCCGCATCACTCCGGCGGCGGCGGCCGGCTTCGTCGGCCTGCTCAGCCTCTTCAACATGGCGGGGCGCTTCTTCTGGGCTTCGACCTCTGACCATATCGGCCGGAAGAACACCTATTTCTGCTTCTTCCTGTTGGGCATCGTGCTGTATGCCCTGGTGCCGACCACCGCCAAGATGGGCAGCATGGGGCTCTTCGTCATCTGCTATGCGGTCATCCTCAGCATGTATGGCGGCGGCTTCGCCACCATTCCCGCCTATCTCAGAGACGTGTTTGGCGTGCAATTCGTCGGCGCCATCCATGGCCGCCTGTTGACCGCCTGGTCGGTGGCCGGCGTTCTGGGGCCGGTGCTGGTCAACTACATCCGCCAGTACCAGATCGAACACGGTGTCGCCAAGGCGGATGCCTATACCGTCACGATGTACATTATGGCTGGCCTGCTGTTCATCGGCTTCCTCTGCAACGTGGCAATGAAGGCGGTGCACGACCGGCACCACCAGAAATTGCGTGAACAGACAGCCTGAGGGAGGTATAGATGTCTGACCAATCCGAAAACCGCAACTATACCGTACAGCTCGTGCTCACTTGGTTGCTCGTCGGCATTCCCCTCATCTGGGGCGTCCTGAAGACGGTGCAGAACGCCTGGAACCTGTTCCAGTAACGGTGCCACCTGACGCGGGAGGCGGCATGTAACGCTCATGCCGCCTCCCCGCTTTCCGCGCCGAACCCTTGTCGGCAAGATGATCCCGTGTTTTTCTATGCGCTGATCGGCGGCTGACCGGCGAAATGTCGTCGGCGCAGTCAGGAACGAAAGGTGCCGACGGCATGAATCCGACTTCACAGCTTACTGTCGGCGAATCGACGCCGGATCCGTCTTTCGGCCCCTGGCTCAAGGAATCCTCCATTCTCGTCGTTGACGACGAGCCGGGGATGCGCAACTTCCTGGTAAAGACCTTATCGTCCCGCTGTCGCCGGGTGGAAGTGGCCGGCAATACCGAGGAGGCATCGCGCTGGCTCGAGAGCAGCAGCTTCGACATCGTCATTCTCGATAACGTCATGGCCGGCAAGACCGGATTGAGCTGGCTTGCCGAATTGCGCGCCGCCGGCTTTTTCATCGAGGTCATCCTGATCACCGCCTTCGCCGATCTCGAAACCGCCATCCAGGCCCTGCGCGCCGGCGCCGCCGATTTCGTGCTGAAGCCCTTTAGGGTCAACCAGATCTTGACCGCCATCGCTCGCTGCCTCGACCGGGCGCGGTTGCAGCGCGAGAATTTCGTGCTACGGCGGCAATTGCAGTCGCTGCCGCATGCCAACCGCGGCGACAGCCAGCTGGTGGGCGACTCCCTCAGCATCCGCCGCGCCCGAGAGATCATCACGCGCGCGGCACCCCTGCCCACCACCGTTCTCATTACTGGTGAATCCGGCACCGGCAAGGAGCTTGCCGCACGCTCGCTGCATACCCTGTCCGATCGCGCGGACAAGCCTTTCGTGCCCGTCAATTGCGCCGCCATCGCCCCGGAGGTGATCGAGAGCGAGTTGTTCGGCCATTTGAAAGGCGCTTTCACCGGCGCCGCTTCATCCCGCGAAGGGCTGTTCTTCTATGCTCAGGGCGGAACCCTGTTTCTCGACGAGGTCGGCGAGCTTCCCTATGCGCTGCAATCGAAACTGCTGCGCGTGATCGAGGAGAAGAAGGTACGGCCGGTCGGCGCCGAACGTGAGATTCCCGTGGATGTGCGCCTGGTGGCCGCAACCAACAGTGATCTGCCGCAGGAAGTCTCCGCCGGCCGCTTCCGGCAGGATCTCTATTACCGGCTGAGCGTGCTGCAGATCCATCTGCCGCCTCTGCGCGATCGCCCGGAAGACATCGCGCCGCTTGCCCGTATGCTGATGAAGCACACCTCGGCGCAGATTGGCGTTCCGCCGCTTGATCTCACGCCTGCCATCATCCTGGAACTCGAAGGCTACAGCTGGCCGGGCAATGTGCGCGAACTGCGCAATGTCATCGAACGCTCCCTGATCCTGGGATCCTTTCCCGAAGACATCGTCACCGGCAATGTCAGCCAGCTCGATACCAATCCGGATGCCCTGGCCGCGGTCGAACGCGGGCACATGCTGAAGGTGCTGGAAGCCGCCGGGGGCAACCGCGCCGAGGCGGCACGGCGCCTCGGTATTTCCCGCAAGACGCTGGACCGCAAATGCGCGGCCTGGAATGTCTGACCAGCCCGGCATATCCGATCAAGCCGTCACGCTGACGACAGAGGAAAAGCCGCCAGCCAGCGCACGCGTCTCGGTACGTGTCCGGCTGCTCGCCATCGCCCTGCTGCCGACCCTGATCATGCTGCCGGCCCTGGCGGCGCTAGGACTCTTCTGGTGGTCGACGCAATTCGATCATCTGCTGATCACCAAGGTCAACGGCGACCTCACCATCGCGCGGCAATACTTCAACCGCATCATGGAACGCGATGACGAGCATCTGCTGGCGATCGGCCAATCGGCAACCTTCGACGATATCCTGAGATCGGGATCGATCGCCCGGCTGAACACCTTCCTGGAAGCCCAGCGGGTCGAACAAAAGCTCGATTTTCTCTATTTGACCGACGATAGCGGGCATATCATCGCCTCGGCGCCATTCTTCACGCAGAACAGTGATCCGCGGCGCTGGCCTGCGGTCGATGGCGCCTTGGCGGGTAGGACATCGACGGCGATCGACGTCTTCCAGCCCCAGGACCTGGAAGAGTTATCGCCGGCCCTGGCGCAGCGCGCGCGCATCCCCCTCCTGAAAACGCCGGCCGCGGCGCCGACCGATCGAACCGTCGAGACCCGCGGCCTGGTCGTCCACTCGGCAACGCCCATCCACTTTGCGGACGCACGCGGCGGAGCCCTGGTGAGCGGCGAGCTGCTCAATCAGAATCTCGACTTCATCGATACGATCAACGATCTCGTCTACAAAACCGCCAGCCTGCCGGCCGGTAGCGAGGGAACGGCGACCCTTTTCCTGGACGACGTCCGGGTCAGCACCAATGTGCGTCTGTTCGGCAACAAGCGTGCGCTGGGCACCCGCGTCTCCAGCGCGGTGCGGCGCGCGGTGCTCGATGAAGGCCGCACCTGGCGCGACCGAGCCTTTGTCGTCAACGACTGGTATATCTCGGCCTACGAACCGATCGTCGACAGCCGCGGCCAGCGGGTCGGCATGCTGTATGTCGGGTTCCTCGAGAAACCCTTCCACGATATGAAGATCACCACTATCGCCATGATGGTGACGGCCCTGATCTTGATCACCCTGGTGACGGTGCCGATCTTCCTCCGCTGGATCGCGCGCATCTTCCTGCCGTTGGAGCGCATGAATCAGACCATCTCGCAGGTGGAATCGGGCGATCTCAGCGCGCGCACGACCGAAAGCGACAGCGCCGATGAAATCGGCCGCGTGGCGCGGCACCTCGATTCCCTGCTCGACCGGTTGCAGGAACGCGACCGCCAGCTGCGCGAATGGGCACGTGTCCTGGATGACCGCGTTATCGAACGGACCCAGGAATTGCAGGAAGCCAATAATCGCCTGGAGGCGACCCAGCAGCAATTGGTGATTTCGGAGAAACTCGCCGCCATCGGTGAGATCACCGCAGGTGTCGCGCATGAAATCAACAACCCGATCGCCGTCATCCAGGGCAATCTCGATGTGGCGCGCGAGATGCTTGGCGCCCAGGCCGACATCGCCAGGACGGAGTTCATGCTGATCGACCAGCAGGTCCATCGCATCAACATGATCGTCACCAAGCTGCTGCAATTCGCCCGGCCGGCGGAATTCGCCGGCTATCTCGATCGCATCGCTCCGGCCGACGTCGTGACCGATTGCCTCGTTCTCATCCAGCATCACCTCAACAAATCCGGCATTCAGGTAGTGCGCCAGGATCTTGCACTTCGCACCACGTCGATGAACCGTACCGAATTGCAGCAGGTCGTCGTCAACCTGCTGGTCAATGCCGTGCATGCCATGCCGCAAGGCGGCACGCTCACCCTGCGGACCGGCGACGCGGACCAGGATGACCTGGCGGGCGCCACCATCGAAGTGGAAGATACCGGCATCGGCATTTCTCCGGACCGCCTCCATCGCATTTTCGATGCCTTCGTCACCTCCAAGCCGCAGCAGGGAACGGGGCTCGGCCTTTCGATCAGCTATGCCCTGGTAACCCGTGCCGGCGGCAAGCTTTCGGTGCAGAGCCGGGTCGATGAGGGCTCCGTCTTCACCATCTGGTTGCCGCAGCGGATCGAAGAGGCCGGTGAGTCCGAACTTGGCAGCTAGCCGAGCGCATCAAAGACCGGCTGCGCGGCGAAGCAGAGCCGGCTATGATGGCCACCGGAAAAAAAGCGGCATGGCTGAAATGACGGCAGCTGACGGTACTTTTTCGTTTGGTGTTATCGGATGCGGACTGATCGGCGCGAGCTGGGCCGCATTGGCTGCCGCAGGAGGGCTGAGCGTGCTGGCCTGGGATCCCGATCCCGCCGCACGCGCCTCTTTCCTTGCCCGGGTGGCGCAGGCGCAACAGCAGCTTGCCGAGCTCGGCATGACCGGCAACGTCCCGGTTCAGCTGGAGGAAACGCTGCAGGATGTCGCCAGGCAGAGCGCTTGGATTCAGGAGAATGCGCCCGAAAGGCTGGAGCTGAAAATCGTCCTGTTGCGGGAGATCGAAGCTGCGGCGGCCGATGACACGATCATCGCCAGCAGCACCTCTTCGCTGCTCTGGTCCGATCTTGCTGCCGCTCTGGGAAACAAAGATCGCTTTATTCTGGCCCATCCCTTCAATCCGCCGCATCTGATGCCGCTGGTGGAGATCTATGCCGGCGACGCCACCACCCGCGAAAAAGCCATCGCCTTCTATCGCAAGCTGGGCCGGGCGCCGGTCTGCCTGAAGCGCGAGGCGCAGGGCCACATCGCCAACCGCCTCGCCTCCGCCCTCTGGCGCGAGGCGGTCAATATCGTCGCTTCCGGCATTGCCGACGTCGCCGATGTCGACCTCGCCCTGGTCAACGGCCCCGGCTTGCGCTGGTCGGTGATTGGCGCCCACATGGCCTACCACCTCGGCGGCGGTGCCGGGGGCATCGCGCATTATCTTGCCCATCTCGGACCCAGCCAGGAGCGGCGCTGGGCCGATCTCGGTACGCCGCAACTGACGCCGGATGTCTGCCGCCTGTTGACGGCAGGTATCGCCGCGGAAGCGGCCGGCAAATCGGTGGCCGAGCTGGAACATGAACGCGATGCGGCCCTGATCGCGGCGCTGAAGCAGCGTCAGACCAAATCGCTTTCCTGAGGTGACAGTTTGTCTCCACGTATCTTCCTCATTCATGCCCTGGCGGAATCCGTCGCACCGATTCATGCGTCTTTCCGGCGTCACTGGCCGGAGGCTTTCCCGTTTGATCTTCTCGATACAGCCTTGTCCACCGATCTTGCTGCGGCCGGGCAGTTGACGCCCGCCATCCGCGCACGATTCCTGGCCTTGGGCCGTTATGCGGCCGCAGCGGAAGGCGCCGGCGGCAGGACCGCCGCCATCCTCTTCACCTGTTCGGCTTTTGGGCCCGCCATCGAGGCGGTCAAGGCCGACCTCTCCGTTCCCGTCTTGAAGCCGAACGAAGCCGCCTTCGCGGCTGCGCTCAAGCGCGGCTCGCGGATCGGCCTCCTCGTCACCTTCGAGCCGTCATTGGCGCCGCTCGGCGCGGAATTGCGTGACATGGCCGCGCGCGCCGGCCGACCGATCGATCTGCAGGCGGCGGTGGTGCCCGAGGCGCTGGCGGCCCTCAAGGCGGATGACGGAGATCGGCACGACCGGCTGATTGCCGAGGCCGCAAGCCGTCTGTCCGATGTCGATGCCCTGATCCTGGGACAATTTTCCATGGCGCGCGCCGCCGCGCGCGTGACACCTTCTTGTACCTGCCCGGTCTTTACCACGCCAGATACGGCGGTATCGGCCTTGAAGGATTTGGTGGCCGGCGGGGCCGCCGCATTGCGGCAGCGATCGGACAGCGAATAGGGAGAAAAGAATGCGGAAAGCGACCAGTTCCAGCGCACTCAAGATCCAGGCAGTTCTCGGCAACGAATTCGACGTACTGGAGTTCTCGGAAAGTACGCGCACCGCGGAGGAAGCCGCCGCCGCGATTGGCTGCAGCGTCGCGCAGATCGCCAAATCGCTGCTGTTCCGCGCCACCGAGAGCGATAGACCGATTCTGGTGGTCGCCTCCGGTACCAATCGCGTCGATGAAAAGAAGGTGGCAGCCCTGATCGGCGAAGGTATCGCGCGCGCGGATGCGGATTTCGTGCGGTCGAAGACCGGCTTTGCGATCGGCGGGGTTCCCCCGGTCGGGCATCTGGAACCGCCGATCATCCTGATCGACGCGGATATCAACTGCTTCGACATCATCTGGGCAGCGGCGGGAACGCCGAATGCCGTCTTCAAGCTGACGCCGGCACAGCTGCACGCGCTGACCCAGGGGCAAGTTGCCGACGTCGCCAAGCGCTGACGACGTCCGGCTTCCCTTCTCTTGCGGCGCCGCAGGTGCCGCGTGTTCAGCTCCTCAATCGCGTTCCCCTGGCATCATAAGCGGGCTCCTTGAGGATGATGGCGCGCTGCGGTTCGCCGATCACATCCACCGTCAATTCCGGCTGCGTTTCCGCCACATCCTTATCCACATAGGCGAGAGCGAGGCTCTTGCCGACATGGTGGCCATAGGCACCCGAGGTGACATAGCCGACGAGCTTGCCGCCACGCTTGATCGGCTCGAAGCCGGCCGCGTCGGCATCGACCGTGTCGATCGCCAAGGTGACGAGGGCCTTGTCGGCGCCCTGTTCGCGTTCTTTCAGGGCGGCGGCGCGGCCGATGAAATCGCCTTTGTCGAAAGCGATGTGATGGCGCAGCGTCGACATCTCCGCGGTATAAGACTGCGTGAACTCGGTCGACCAGATGCCATAGCTCTTTTCCAGCCGCAGGCTGTCGAGCGCCCGGTTGCCGATGGATTTGAGGCCAAGATCGGCGCCCGCGGCGACCAGGGCGCCATAGAGGGCGCGCTGCTGGCTTGCCGGGACATTGATCTCGTAACCGAGTTCGCCGGTCAGCGAGAGACGAGCAACCACCGCCCTGCCGAGGCCGACCTCCATCTCACCGCAGGAGAGGAAGGGAAAGGCCGCATTGGAGATGTCGCGCTGGACCAGACGTTCCATGACGCGGCGCGAATTCGGGCCGGACATGGCAAAGCCCATCCAATCGTCCGAGAGATTGCGCAGGGTGACGCCGGAAGCCGGCAGGTGTTCGGCGAACCAGCGCATATGCCAGGTCTGCAGGTAATAGGAACCGATCAGCCAGAAGCGGTCTTCCGCCAGGCGGCTGACGGTAAGATCACCCATCAATTTGCCGGCATGGCCCAGCATGGGCGCAAGGCGCACACGGCCCACGCCCGGCAGCTTGGCGGCAAGCAGATGATCGAGCCAGGCCGCCGCGCCCTTGCCGCCGACCTCGTAGCGCGCATAAACCGTGCTCTCGAACATGCCGGCCGCCTCACGTACCGCCTTCACCTCCGCGGCGACGAAGTCATGGGCATTCGACCGGCGCAAAGTCGGCTTTTCCGCGAAATCGGCATGGCCGGTGGCGAAATATTGCGGCGTTTCCATGCCCCAGGTGACACCATAGACCGCGCCCTCCGCTTTCAGCGCATCATAACAGGGCGAGGCCTTCAGGGGCCGGCCGGCCGGTAATTCCTCGTTGGGATAGGAAATGACGAAGCGCCGGGCATAGAATTGGCCCGTCATTGCCTTCAGATAGGCATCGCCGGAGGCGAAGCTGCCATAGCGGGCGACATCCATGCCGAAAATGTCATAGCCGGGTTCGCCATGGATCATCCAGTTGGCGAGCGTCAAGCCGATCGCGCCACCTTGCGAGAAGCCGCCCATGCAGCCGCAGGCGACCCAGTAGTTCTTCAAGCCCGGCACCGGTCCGACCAGCGGGTTGCCGTCCGGCGTGAAGGTGAAGGCGCCGTTGACCCATTTGCGGATGCCGACATTCTGCAGGCTGGGGAAGCGCTCGAAGCCGATCGCCAGTTCCGGCGAGATGCGGTCGATATCCGGCGGCAGCAGGTCCATGCCGAAATCCCAATCGGCGCCTTCCGGCTTCCAATGGCGCGGATCTCGTTCATAGACGCCGAGCAGAACGCCTTTGCGCTCCTGCTGCAGATAGGTGAAGCCCTCAAGATCGGTAATGGCGGCAATCTCGCGGTCCATGGCGACAATTTCCGGCACATCCTCCGTGATGAGATAATGATGCTGCATCGGCGTCACGGGCAGATTGATGCCCACCATCTGCCCGACTTTGCGCGCCCACAGGCCGGCCGCGTTGATCACATGCTCCGCCGTGATCGTGCCCTGCTCCGTCACCACCGACCAATGGCCGTTCGGCAGCTGATGCAATTCCATCACCCGGTTGCGCAGAATGATCTCGGCCCCGCGTTTGCGTGCCGCGCCGGCATAGGCATGGGTGGTACCATGCGGGTCCATATAACCTTCATGGGCATCATAGAGGCCGCCTTGCAGACCGGCCACGTCGACGATCGGGCAGAGCTCCTTGATCTCCTCCGGCGTGACCAGGCGGGTCTCCATTTCCATGGTTTCATACATGGACCGTTCGGCCTTCAGCATTTCCCAGCGCTCGGGGGTTGCCGCCAGGCTGATGCCGCCGGTCATATGCATGCCGACACTCTGTCCGCTCTCCCGCTCGATCTCATCATAGAGGCGGATCGTGTAGCCCTGCAGGGCGGCGATGTTGGGATCGTCATTGAGGACATGGAAGCCGGCAGCCGCATGCCAGGTCGATCCCGCCGTCAACTCCGCACGCTCGATCAATGCCACATCGGTCCAGCCGAACTTGCTGAGGTGGTAGAGAATGCTGCTGCCGACAATGCCACCGCCGATGATGACGACACGATAATGCGATTTCATCCCACTCACCATTCCGTTCAGAACCGGGCTTTCGCCCACCCGTAAAATATAACGACCGCGCCGCCTTAACAGGCTTTTTCCAGCCAATGCCAGAGCGCCGTTGCTGCCGGTCGCTCGACATGCAGCCTCCAGCCTGTCTCAAGCCGCATCAGCGCCACCTTGATACCGGCGAACAGCGTCATCGCCGATTCTTCCGCCGCCCTTTCAAGCGAGTCATAATCATAGGCGCCACCCAGCCGCATGATATCCACGGCACTCCTGCCCAGGACGTCGAACAGCAGATAGCCGTCGCTGACATCGGTGACGGCAATGCCCTCCGACCAGCCAAAGGAGAGCTGCGGCTGTCCCGTGGACGCGCCATCGCCGACATATAACAATCGGTCCGGCGCCAGCTGCAGCGCATAACGTTGCGCGCCGCAGATATCGCGGGGACCGAGACAGCGCTCCAGCCTCTGTGCCGTCAGAAAGGCGCCGAGATTGCCGCTGACCAGGCAGATCGGACCGGCCGTCCGAACGGCCGAGATGCGAAAGTCCGGCCGCTCGAGGCTCGATTGCTGCCATGCGGGAACCGGCGACCAGAAGCGACCACGATCAAACATTGAGGCGCGCTCCTTCCGGATCGAGGAAGCAGGTTGAGACGATCTTCCCTGACCGCTTCTGCCCCAGATGTTCGAAGCTCACTTCCTCGCCCAGGCGCGACAAGCCGTTCTCGATCAGGCCGAGGGCGATAGGGTGTCCGAGAACCGGGCTGAAATAGCTGCTGGTGACGTAACCGAGGCTGCGCTTGCGACCGTCCTTCACATCAATCGCATGCGCGCCGGTCGGCAGCTTTTCGCGGTCGGTGACGGCAATGCCGACCAGTTGCTTGCGACCCGCTGCCTGCGCTGCCGGGGTGAAGAGCGAACGATCGCCAACATAGGAATCCTGACGCTTGTTGCGGGGACCGCTCATGCCGAGATCATGGGGCATGGTTTCGCCATCGGTATCCTGGCCGACATAGATGTAGCCCTTCTCCGCGCGGAGAATATTGAGCGCCTCGATGCCCAAGGGAACCGCACCGGCTGCGCGAGCGCGGTCCCAGAGCGTCTCGGCAAGCCCGGCCGGCACCGAGATCTCGTAGCTTCTTTCGCCGGTGAAGCTGACCCGGGCGATGCGGGCGGGACGACCGGCGAAGATGCCGGAAACCGCCGCCATATGCGGCAGCGTTCCATCATCAAGATCGATACCGAGATCGAGTTCCGTCATGACGCGCTTCGCCTGCGGTCCGGAAATGGCGATGGTCGCCCAATGCGGCGTCGCGTCGTGAATGAAGACGCTCTTCAGATCGAAATGGTCCTGGCGCCAGGCTTCGAGCTGCCCGACCATGGCAGCGACATGGCTGCTGGAACAGGAGACGACGAAATGCTCGGGCGCCAACCGCAGCACCACGCCGTCATCGGCGACCAGGCCGGTTTCACTGAGACTGAGGCCGTACCGCAGGCGGCCCGGCTTCAGGCTCGACATCGGCGTGTAATAGACGAAATCCAGCAGGGCCGCCGCCGCGGGACCGAGCACCTCGATCTTGCCGAGCGAGGAGGCATCGAAAACCGCGGCCTGGCTGCGCGCGGCGAGACATTCCCGCGTCACGGCTGAACTGTCGGCACCATACCAGGCCGGGCGCAGACAGCCGCCATAATCGCGGAACTGTGCGCCTTCGCGCCGATGCGCATTCTCCGCCGGCAAGCGGCGAATGGGTGCCTGCTGCTCGCCGCGTTCGGTCCCGGCGATGCTCGCCATGGAGACGGGCACGTAAGGCGGGCGGAAGGTCGTGACGCCGATGGCGCCTATATCCCTGCCGGTCTGCGCGGCGAGCACGGCAAGGCCATTGATATTCGAGGTCTTGCCTTGATCCGTCGCCATGCCGAGGGTGGTATAGCGCTTGAGATGTTCGACGGCGACGAAGTTCTCCCCCGCCGCCAAGGCAATGTCCTTGGTGGTCACGTCATTTTGCAGATCGACCCAGATGCGCGCCTTGGGCCTGCCGTCGGTCGATGCCGATTGCGGCGCCTGCGGCGTCGCCGCCCAGCGCGCGGCTTTGACCACGGTGCTTGGAACATGCGCCGCCGCGCCGCCGACACGCGAACTGGCTTGCTGCAGAATCCGGTCCAGGGCCCAGATACCGCCCGCGGCACCGATAACGGAAATCCCCGGCAAATCCACACCTGGCAGGAAGGCGGCGGCCTCCGAATTCCACAGCGGCTTTCCCTTGGCATGGCAATAGAGATGCAGGCTGGGCGTCCAGCCGCCCGACTGCGCGACCAGATCGGCGGAGAGCGTGACCCCGTTGCTCAGGCGTACGCCCTCAACGACATCCTTCCCCAGGACCGTCTCGATCGTCACGCCGGCATGCACCGCGATGCCCGCTGCGCGCGCTGCATCATGCCCGGGCGATGATGCGCCGGAATCCGTGCGCGAATCGATGACGCAGACCTTGCTGCCCGCTTCCCGCAAAGCCGAAGCCAGCTCGTAAGCGGAATCATTATTCGTGGCGACGATCGCCTCCGCACCCGGCCGCAGGGCATAGCGGCGCAGATAAGTGAGCGCCGCGCCGGCCAGCATCACACCGGGACGGTCGTTGTTGCCGAAAAGCAATGGGCGTTCGATTGCCCCGGCGGCGATGACGATCTGTTTGGCCCGCACCAGGCGGATGCGTTCGCCGTTACCGCTGCTGGCGACGCCTTTCTCCACAACCAGCACCGACAGGTGATCGTAAAGTCCGACGGCGGTCGAGCGCTTGAGGATTTGCGCGCCGCCGGCAATCAACTCCCGCTCGCTGGCGGCGATCCAGTCCTTTGCGCTGACGCCGTCGATCTCCGTCGCACGCGATAGCAGCGAGCCGCCGAGTTGCGTCCCCTCGTCGATCAGCAGGACGCGCCGGCCCTGACGCAGGCCGGACAGGGCCGCCGTCAATCCCGCCGGCCCCGCGCCGATGATGCAAAGATCGGTGTGCTGGTGATAATGCGCGGCTCCCGTCGCACGGGCTGCCGGATCGAGCCGGCCGAGCCCGGCCATGGCCCGGATACGATCCTCATAGAGGCGCCAATTCGGCCACATGAAGGTCTTGTAATAGAAAGCGGCCGGAATGAAGCGGGCGAAAAGATCGAGGAAAGCCAGGCGATCCTGCTTCGCCGTGCCGCTTGCATGGATCGACTTAAGCGCCATGCCGGCCGCCAAAGGTTCCAGTGTCGCCCGGGCATTGGGATCGTGATGCGGCCCATGGCGCAGGTCCAGGATCGCGTTCGGCTCCTCGGCGCCGGCCGAGAAGATGCCGCGCGGACGATGGTATTTGAAACTGCGCCCGACAACGCGTACACCGTTGGCCAGCAGGGCCGAAGCCAGTGTATCTCCGGCAAAGCCGCTATAGGCCGCACCATCGAAGGTAAAATCGAGCCGTTGCGCGCGGTCGATCTCGCCGCCTTGAGGCAATCGCACCGGGCCGGTCATGACGCCATCGGCCCCGATCTTGTCACCTCATGCGTCGCGGTATTTCGCTCGAGCTCGAACCAGCGGCCGCAGCCGGCGCTATGTATCCACAGTTCCTTGGCGTCACCCTTGGCATTGGTCCGGAAATAGAGATACTGCGCCCATTCGGCGTCGGTCGCATTGCGGGCGGGCCGCGCAACGCCGGCATCGCCGACATAGCGGAATTCGCTGTCGGCACGCGGGCCGCACCAGGGACAGGGGAACTGTTGCATCTTGCCTCCTGATGCCTTCGCCTAATGCGCCACACCGGCATGGGCTTCATCAACCAGCACGCCGGACGTGAAGCGTGACAGATCGAAAGGTGCCGAAACGGGATGATGCTCGCCGGTCGCCAGTAGGTGCGCCAGCAAGGTGCCGCCGGCCGGGATTGCCTTAAAGCCGCCGGTCCCCCAGCCGCAATTCAGATAAAGCCCTTCCACCGGCGCCGGGCCGATAATCGGCGAATTGTCGGGCGAGGTGTCGACGATGCCGGCCCATTGGCGCATCAGTTTCAGACTGGCAAAAGCCGGGAGCATGTCGATCAGCGGCGCGATCACCGATTGCGTGACGAGAAAGCTGCCGCGCTGCGCGTAGGACGGACAGCGGTCCAGACCGCCGCCGATGACCAGCTCACCCTTGTCCGACTGGCTGACATAGGCGCCGTTGATCGAAGAGGCGACGACCTGACCGAGGCACGGCTTCAACGGCTCGCTGACCATCGCCTGCAAGGCATAGCTTTGCAGCGGCAGCCGGAAGCCGGCCATCGCCGCCAGGACCGAGGAATGTCCGGCCGCCGCCATGCCGAAGCGGTCGGCGGCGATGCGGCCACGCGTCGTCTCCAGGGCCACCAGGCGGCCGGCGGAGATATCGAAGCCGGTCACTTCGCAGTTCTGGATGATGTCGACACCCAGCGAATCCACCGCCCGGGCATAGCCCCAGGCAACAGCATCGTGGCGGGCGACACCGGCGCGGCGCTGTATCAGCGCCCCGGCCACCGGCCAGCGGATCTCGGGTCGCGCATCGAGCAACGGCACCATGCCCAGCGTTTCGTCGCGGCTGAGGAGTTCGATATCGACGCCGTTGATCCGCATGGCATTGGCGGCCCGCGCCATCACCTCGAGGTCGGCCTCGTCATGCGCGATCTCCAGCATGCCGCGCTGCGAGAACATGATGTTATAATTCAGCTCGCGCGACAGTCCCTCGTAAAGAGCGACCGACATGTCATAGAGGGCGGCGCTGGCGGGGTAGAAATAGTTGGATCGGATAATGGTCGTATTGCGCCCGGTATTGCCGCCGCCGATCCAGCCCTTTTCCAGGACGGCGACGCGCGCCACGCCGTGGGTGCGGGCCAGGTAATAGGCCGTTGCCAGCCCATGCCCGCCGCCGCCGATGATGACCACATCGTAGCGCGATTTGGGATCGCAGTCCTGCCAGGCCTGGCTCCAGCCGCGCTGCCCGCCGAGCCCCTGGCGCAGCAGCGACCAGGCGGAATACGGCGTCTTCGCCACCCTGTTCCCCGCATCGATGAAAGGCTCTTTTCGTTGCATTTCGGTCCGCCGCGCACCGGCCCAGTTGAGATCGTTATTGAAAACTTTTACAACAAGAAAGCCGGCCGCGCAACCGCTATATGGACGTTTCCCCAATGAGCGGTTGCCTCAACGAGAGGCCTTCGTTAATGCTAGGCGCGGCTTGAGGGGCGCAAGGGATGAACGAGAAGCGGACACGGAAATCGGCCCAGGCACCGGCTGGCAAGAGCCCGGCCAAAACCAAGCCGCAGCGGGAAGGAACCGCCGCCGACACGCCCGTTCCCGGTCCCCGCTTCCGCCGCGAAAGTCCGCAGAAGCGGCGCGAGGCCTTGATCCAAGCGGCGATCCATTGCCTCGGCGAAGGCGGCATGTCAGCCTTTCGGGTTGAACGGATCTGCGCCGAGGCCAAGGTTTCGCTGGGGTTGATCAACCATTACTTTCCCAGCAAGACCGACCTGCTGATCGCCGTGTATCGCGCCGCGTTTTATGACGACATCAATAAAATAATCAGTCAGGCCCGTGACGCCAGTAGGGAAGACTCGGTCGCCGACGCGGCGATATCGCGGGCCGAGATTCATTTGGGCGAAGTCGTAGACGCCATGGTCGACCCGGCCTATCTCAAGCCGTCGACGCTGACGGTCTGGCTGGCGCTTTGGAGTGAGATCGTCACCAACCCGCAGTTGAAGCAGGAGCACAAACTGCTCTATCGGCAGTTCCTGCAGGCTTGTACGCAATTGATTCAAGCGGTGGCGGATGAGCGTCGGCGGGATGTCGACGCCACGGCGATCGCCCGCAACCTCATCGCGCTCATCGATGGACTCTTTCTCGAACGCGCCTTGGACAGCCGCGCCCTCAGTCACGCGGACTTACGCCGCGCCGCCTATGACTGGCTTGCATTTCACCTCGGCGCTCTCAATTACCGCGACTAGCGCGCGCCTCTCCCGATATCGATCGATTGCTTCCTTAGCATCACGTTTTCGTGAAGCTCGCGCAAAACGCGCGTTGCCAATTTCGCACGCTTGACACCTATGGGCCAAAGCATAGCGTAATTGAGTCTCACCGTTTTCCGGAGGCATCATGCGCTGGTAATTCGGCAACCTGATTTGCGCCGATAATAGAAGTTTGAATCAATGTGCGGTGATGACGCGGCTTCAATGCTGCTTCTTCGTTCTGGGGTGCGATATGGGAAGTAAGCAGGCAGCTTCGGCTGTGAAGAAGACCGGCCGGGCAACGCCCGCGCGGACACCGGATGTCGCTCCCGGCCTCGACGCCGACGATCTGGAGACGGTCCCCTCTCTGACCAATCTGCTGCACGCTTTGCAAGCGATGCGCGTGGGCGATTTCTCGGTTCGCTTGCCGCAGGATCAGGTCGGCCTCGCCGGCAAAATCGCTGACACATTCAACGAAATCATCGCCGCCAATGAACGCATGGCGCAGCAGCTGGAACAAGTCGGCCAGATCGTCGGCCGCGACGGCAAGACGCGCAATCGGGTCAAGTTCGGCCTGGCACATGGCGCCTGGGGTGAAATGGAATCGTCGATCAATACCCTGATCGACGATCTCCTTTGGCCCACCACCGCCGTTACGCGCGCCATTACCGCCGTGGCCCAAGGCGATCTGCTGCAGACAGTCCAGCTCGAGGTCGACGGCCGGCCGTTGAAGGGCGAGTTTCTGCGCGCCGCCACCATCGTCAACACGATGATCAAGCAGCTCAGTGTCTTCACCTCGGAGGTGACGCGCGTCGCCCGCGAAGTCGGTACCGACGGCAAATTGGGCGGCCAAGCCCAGGTGCGCGAAGTGACAGGCGTCTGGAAGGATCTGACCGAAAGCGTCAATTCCATGGCGAACAACCTAACCGCCCAGGTCCGCAATATCGCCGACGTGACCATCGCCGTGGCCAACGGCGACCTTTCCAAGAAGATCACCGTCGACGTGCGCGGCGAAATCCTGCAATTGAAGGAAGCCATCAACACGATGGTCGATCAGCTGCGCTCCTTCGCCTCCGAAGTGACGCGCGTCGCCCGCGAGGTCGGCACCGAGGGCAAGCTCGGTGGTCAGGCGCTCGTTCCCGGTGTCGCCGGCACCTGGAAGGATCTGACTGATTCCGTCAACGCGATGTGCGGGAATCTCACTGACCAGGTGCGCAATATCGCCCAGGTGACTACGGCAGTTGCCCGTGGCGACCTTTCCCGCAAGATCACCGTCGATGTGCGCGGCGAGATTCTTGAGCTGAAAGACACCATCAACACCATGGTGGACCAGCTCAACTCCTTCGCCTCCGAAGTGACACGCGTCGCCCGCGAGGTCGGCACCGAGGGTCGGCTCGGCGGTCAGGCGCAGGTGCCGGGCGTTGCCGGTACCTGGAAAGACTTGACCGACAGCGTCAATTCCATGGCCGGCAACCTCACGGCCCAAGTACGCAACATCGCCGAGGTCGCGACCGCCATCGCCAACGGCGATCTCTCGAAGAAGATCACCGTCAGTGTCAGTGGTGAGATCCTGCAGCTGAAAGAGACCATCAATACCATGGTCGACCAGCTCAATTCCTTCGCCGGCGAAGTGACGCGTGTCGCCCGCGAGGTCGGCACCGAAGGCAAGCTCGGTGGCCAGGCCAACGTGCTGGGTGTCGGCACCTGGAAGGACCTGACGGAGAGCGTCAATTCCATGGCGAGCAACCTGACCGCCCAGGTACGCAATATCGCCGAGGTTTCGACTGCCATCGCCAATGGCGACTTGTCGAAGAAGATCACCGTCAATGTCAGCGGCGAGATCCTGGAACTCAAGGACACCATCAATACGATGGTGGATCAGCTCAACGCTTTCGCCTCGGAAGTGACACGCGTCGCCCGCGAGGTCGGCACCGAGGGTAAACTCGGCGGACAGGCTGAGGTCAAGGGTGTTGCCGGTACCTGGAAGCACTTGACCGACAGCGTCAATTCCATGGCGAGCAATCTGACCGGACAGGTGCGCAACATCGCCGAAGTGGCGACCGCCGTCGCCCTGGGTGACCTTTCCAAGAAGATCACCGTCAATGTCAGCGGCGAGATTCTGCAGCTCAAGGAAACCATCAACACGATGGTCGATCAGTTGAACGCCTTTGCCGGCGAGGTCACGCGCGTCGCCCGCGAGGTGGGCACTGAAGGCCGTCTCGGCGGCCAGGCCCAGGTGCCGGGCGTGGCCGGCACCTGGAAGGACTTGACCGACAGCGTCAATTCCATGGCCGGCAATCTGACCGGCCAGGTGCGCAATATCGCCGAGGTGGCCACCGCCATTGCCAATGGCGATCTCTCGCGCAAGATCACCGTCGATGTGCGCGGCGAGATCCTGCAGCTCAAGGAAACGCTGAACACCATGGTGGATCAGCTCAATTCCTTCGCCTCGGAAGTGACGCGCGTCGCCCGCGAGGTGGGCACTGAAGGCCGTCTCGGCGGCCAGGCCCAAGTGCCGGGTGTGGCCGGTACCTGGAAAGATTTGACCGACAACGTCAATTCCATGGCCGGCAATCTCACGGCCCAGGTACGCAATATCGCCGAGGTAACCACGGCCGTCGCGCGCGGCGATCTTTCCCGCAAGATCACCGTCGACGTGAAAGGCGAAATCCTGGAGTTGAAGAACACCATCAATACCATGGTCGACCAGTTGAACGCCTTCGCCTCGGAGGTGACGCGCGTCGCACGCGAAGTCGGCACCGAAGGCAAATTGGGCGGCCAGGCGGTGGTTACCGGCGTCGCCGGGACCTGGAAGGATCTGACCGACAGCGTCAATTTCATGGCCAGCAATTTGACTGGCCAGGTGCGCAACATTGCCGAGGTGGCGACCGCCATCGCTAGTGGCGATCTTTCCAAGAAGATCACCGTCGACGTGCGCGGCGAAATCCTGCTGTTGAAGGAAACGCTGAACACCATGGTGGAGCAGTTGCGTTCCTTCGCCGCCGAAGTGACGCGCGTTGCCCGCGAGGTTGCGACCGAAGGCCGGCTCGGCGGCCAGGCGGTCGTGCCGGGCGTTGCCGGTACCTGGAAGGACTTGACTGACAACGTCAATTTGCTGGCCGCCAATCTGACGACCCAGGTGCGCAATATTGCCGAAGTAACCACGGCCGTCGCGCGCGGCGATCTGTCGCGCAAGATCACCGTCGACGTAAAGGGCGAGATCCTCGAGCTGAAGAACACCATCAACACCATGGTGGACCAGCTCAACGCCTTCGCCTCGGAAGTGACGCGCGTCGCCCGCGAAGTCGGCACCGAGGGCAAGCTCGGCGGCCAGGCCGCGGTGCCGGGTGTTGCCGGTACCTGGAAAGATCTCACCGATACCGTCAACGTCATGGCGGCGAACCTCACCGAACAGGTGCGCGGCATCGTCAAGGTGGTGACCGCGGTCGCCAATGGCGACTTGAAGCAGAACCTCACCGTGATGTCGAAGGGTGAAGTCGCGGCGCTGGCGGAGACCATCAACAACATGACGAACACGCTTGCCACCTTCGCCGACCAGGTGACCAGCGTCGCCCGCGAGGTCGGCGTGGAAGGGCGCCTCGGCGGTCAGGCGAACGTGCCGGGTGCGGCAGGCACCTGGAAGGACCTCACCGGCAACGTCAATCTGCTGGCTGCCAACCTCACCACCCAGGTGCGCGCGATTGCCGAAGTGGCGACCGCCGTGACCAAGGGCGACTTGACGCGGTCGATCCAGGTCGAAGCACGCGGCGAGGTGGCGGAGCTGAAAGACAATATCAACACCATGATCGACAATCTGCGGCTCACCACCGATCGCAACACCGAGCAGGACTGGCTGAAGACCAATCTCGCACGATTTACCAACATGCTACAGGGCCAGCGCGATCTCACCACCGTCGGCCGCCTGCTGCTTTCGGAATTGGCGCCGCTGGTCAATGCGCATAACGGCGTCATCTATCTGGCGGAAGGCGAGGACGTGCGCGGCCTGCGCCTGCTTGCCTCCTATTCGGACCAGGGTGTCGGCGGCCACCCGCTGCAATTGGCGATGGGTGAAGGCCTGATCGGCCAATGCGCTGCCGATGCCAGACGCATTCTGATCACCAAAATGCCAAAAAACGTCGTCCCGATTGCCTCCGGCCTCTTCAAGGCGATGCCGAAGAACGACATTGTCCTGCCCATCCTCTTTGAAGGCCAGGTGAAGGCGGTCATCGAACTCGCCTCCCTTCATTCCTTCACCGAATTGCAGGTTTCCTTCCTGGACCAGTTGACGGCCAGCATCGGCATCGTACTGAACAGTATCGAAGCCACCATGCAAACCGAAGGCCTGCTGAAGCAATCACAACAATTGGCGCGTGAGCTGCAAACCCAGCAAGGTGAATTGCAGCAGACCAACGAGCAGCTGGAACAGAAGGCCCAGCAGCTTGCGGAACGCAACGTCGAGGTCGAGCGCAAGAACCAGGAAATCGAACAGGCACGGCGCGCGGTCGAGGAAAAGGCTGCCGAATTGGCCCTGACCTCCAAGTACAAATCGGAATTCCTCGCCAATATGTCGCATGAGCTGCGGACTCCGCTCAACAGCATTCTGATCCTGGGCCAGCAGTTGAAGGACAATGCCGACGGCAATCTTTCCACGGCGGAAGTGGAATATGCCCGCACCATCCATGGCGCCGGCACCGATTTGATGAACCTGATTGCCGATATTCTCGATCTGTCGAAGATCGAATCCGGTACCGTTTCAGTGGAAGCTGAGGAAGTGCTGTTCAGCAACCTCTTCGAAACTACGGTGCGGCCGTTCCGGCATGAAGCCGACAACAGAAAGCTCTCTTTCGATGCCTGGCTTGATCCGTCGCTCGACCGCAGCATGATCACGGATTCGAAGCGGTTGCAGCAGGTGTTGAAGAATTTGCTCTCCAACGCCTTCAAATTCACCGCGCAAGGCGGAGTCAAGCTGCAGGTCTCCCGCGCCGTCAGCGGCTGGACGCCGGATCATCCGACCTTGCGTCACGCGCCGGCCGTGGTTTCCTTCGAAGTCAGCGACACCGGCGTCGGCATTCCGCAGGAGAAGCAGAAGATCATCTTCGAGGCCTTCCAGCAGGCCGATGCCAGCACCAGCCGGAAATACGGCGGCACCGGCCTCGGCCTCGCCATCAGTCGCGAATTGGCTAATCTGCTCGGCGGTGAGATCCAGCTGCACAGCGTTCCCGGCCGAGGCAGCACGTTTACCCTCTATCTGCCGCTTAAATATGTCGGTCCCTCCGGCCAGCAGCGATCGCCCAAGGCGGAAGCACGCAGCATCCCGTTGCTCGAGACGCTACCGGACATGCCGACCGAACAGGTGGATGACGACCGGCTTCTCCTGCAACGCCAGGATAGGAGCATTCTCATCGTCGAGGATGACGCGAAATATGCCCGCATCGTTGCCGATGTGGCGCGCGAATTGGGGCTGAAGGTGCTCGTCGCGCAGCGCGGTGCCGATGCCCTGTCGCTCGCCCGCGAATATCAGCCGACGGCGGTCTCTCTCGACATCTTTCTGCCGGATATGCTGGGCTGGACAATCCTGAGCCAGCTGAAGCGCGATCCTTCCACACGCCACATACCGGTGCAGATCGTCACCTCCGATGAAGACCGGCAGCATGCCTTGTCACGCGGCGCCTTCAACTTCATCGCCAAACCGGCGACGATCGACGAATTGCGGGGCGCCGTGGCCAATATCGCGGCTTTCAGCGAGCCGCGTCAGCGCAGCCTGCTGGTCGTGGAGGATAATACGGCCGAGCGTTTCGGCATCACCCAACTGCTCGGCTACGAGGATATCAACGTAGCGGCGGTGGGCACCGGCGCGGAAGCCCTGGCCGCCCTGAAAGCACAGAATTTCGACTGCATCGTCCTCGACTTGCGCTTGCCCGATATGTCCGGATTCGAACTTCTGGAAAGGATTCGCGACGAGGCGAACTTGGCGGACGTGCCGGTTATCGTCTTCACCGGCCGCGAACTGTCCTCCGACGAAGACGCGCAATTGCGGACCATGGCCCGTAGCGTCCTCGTCAAGGATGTCCAATCGCCGGAGCGTCTGCTGGACGAGACATCGCTCTTCCTGCATCGCAATATCAGCAAGCTTCCGGCCGAAAAGAGGCGCATGCTTGAGCGGTTGCACAGTTCGGATGAGGATCTCGTTGGCAAGACTGTCCTATTGGTGGACGACGATTCGCGCAATATCTTTGCCTTGAGCAGCGTGCTGGAACGCCGCGGCATGCGCGTGCTGACGGCAACGACCGGGAACGAGGCGATTGCGCTTCTCGATACGACGCCGGATGTCACCATCGTCCTTATGGATATCATGATGCCGGAAATGGACGGCTATCAGACCATGCAGGTGATCCGGCGCAACCTTTCTTTCCGCCGCCTGCCGATCATTGCCTTGACGGCCAAAGCCATGAAGGGCGACCGGGAAAAATGCCTGGAGGCAGGAGCTTCGGACTATCTGGCGAAGCCAGTCAATACGGACCAATTGCTATCAGCGCTTCGAATGTGGCTGCATCGCTAGGAGAAGGGCTATGGAGGCCCATCAAGCCGTCAATATCCTGCTTGTCGATGATCAGCCTGCGAAGCTTCTCAGCTATGAAGTCATTTTGCGGGATCTCGGCGAGAACCTGCTCAAAGCCGGATCGGGACAGCAGGCACTCGAGAAGATCCTGAAAAACGACATCGCGGTTATTCTGGCCGATGTCTGCATGCCCGATCTGGATGGATTCGAACTGGCCCAGATGATTCGCGATCATCCGCGCTTCCGCTCCATCGCCATCATCTTCGTTTCAGCCGTTTCGGTCACCGAGATCGACCTGTTGCGCGGCTATGAATATGGCGCCGTCGACTATATTCCGGTGCCGGTGGTCCCGGATTTGCTGCGCGCGAAAGTCCGGGTATTTGCCGATCTGCATCGCAAGACGCGGGCTCTGGAACGATTGAATGCCGAGTTGGAAAGCCGCGTGGCGGAGCGGACAGCCGCCCTGGCCGAAGCCAATTCGCTGCTCGAACAGCGCGTGCGCGAGCGTACCGCTGAACGTGAGGCCGCCATGGCCCAAGTGCATGAGATGCAGAAACTTGAGAGTCTCGGCCAGTTGACCGGTGGACTGGCCCATGACTTCAACAACCTGCTCATGGGAATCATGGGCAGCCTGGATTATATCGCGCGCAAGACGGCGCTTGATCCTAAGGCGGAACGCTTCCTGAAGGGCGCGCGGGAGAACGCCGAACGCGGCGCCGGTCTGACGCGGCGTCTGCTTGCCTTTGCCCGCCGCCAGGAACTGCGCCCCGAATCGGTTCCGGTCAATGACCTAATCGAAGGCATGGGTGAAATGCTGCGGCGTTCTCTGGGACCAACGATCGACGTACAGATCTCGTTGCAAGGTGATCTGCCGCCTGTATTGGCCGATCCAAATCAGCTCGAGGTAGCGCTTCTCAACCTCGCTTTGAACGCACGCGATGCGATGCCGGATGGCGGCCGGCTCGTCATTTCTGCCGAGGACGATGTCATTTCCGCCGACAGTCTCGTTGTGAAGAGTGGCCGGTATATCCGTCTGTCGGTCGAAGACAACGGCATCGGCATGGATGCGGAGACGCTGAAGCGCTGTACCGAGCCTTTTTTCACGACGAAGGAAATGGGCAAAGGGACAGGACTGGGTCTGTCCTCCGTCCATGGCCTGGCGGTTCAGTCCGGCGGCGGTATCAAGGTGATGAGCGAACTGAATATCGGCACTACCGTCCAGCTCTGGTTCCCGATCACCGATGTGCCGGTTCCGGAAATCGGACAGAAGCAATTGGCAACAGACCCTCAGCCGGTGGCTCCGCATCATATCCTCGTCGTCGATGATGAACCGCTGGTCGGACAGCTGACGAAATCCATGCTCGAAGACCTTGGTCATGTCGTCAGCTTGGTGCAATCAGGCGCCGAAGCGCTTCACTTGCTTCACTCCGCGAAGCAAGTCGATCTCGTCATTACGGATCACGCCATGCCCGTCATGACGGGCGCCGTGCTGGCCGAGAAGATCCATCAGCTCTACCCCGGCCTGCCGATCATCCTTGCCACGGGCTACGCCGATATTCCTCCCGAGGCAGCGCTTAATCTGGCTAGGCTGATGAAGCCATATGACATCGAGCAGCTTGCGGCCGCCCTTGCCATGCATCACGCATTCACATCGCCCTTGCCCGCGGCCGAAGAAGCCTCGTAGACGGCGATGGCGGCCAGTGTTGCTCCTTCTTCGGCGCTCCGCTCGACTGAGCGTCAGCCGGCTAGTTGTTTGGCGTTTTCTGTATTGGTTTCCTGTCTGATATCCTCTCTTGGCGTTCAAGTGGGCCGACATAACAGGCCACGCGCATTCCGGCATATGGAACGTTTGTTTGTCCTTTGAAGTTAAGGATAAGCTGTTTCGCTTATCGATGATGTTTGCATGGCAAAGTCCGGAATTGTTCGCGTCGGCATCTCAGGCTGGACCTACGCTCCGTGGCGCGGCGTCTTCTACCCGGGAGGGCTGGCGCAGCGGCGCGAACTGTCCTACACAGCGAGTAAGTTTCCCGCAATCGAAATCAATGGCACGTTTTACGGCCTGCAGCGGCCGGAACATTTCGCGCGCTGGAAAGAGGCCACGCCAGATGATTTCGTCTTCGCAGTCAAGGGCCCACGTTTCATTACCCATATGCGCAAGCTCCGGGATGTCGAAACACCGCTGGCCAATTTCTTCGCCTCCGGTCTGCTTCGTTTGGATGCCAAGCTCGGGCCCATATTGTGGCAGTTCTCCCCAGCGATGCGCTTTGATCCAGGCCTTTTTCGCGCCTTCTTCGATCAGCTGCCAACCGATACAACAGCCGCCATTGCCCTGGCGCGCCAGCATGATACCCGCTTGGACAGGCGCGATTGGCTACGCAGCGAAGCGAAGCAAGCCGTCCGTCACGCCGTCGAGATTCGGAATGAGAGCTTCTGCTGCGCGGAATTCATAAAACTGCTCCGCGCGTATAAGATCGCACTGGTCTGCGCAGATACCGTGAAATGGCCGCTCCTGATGGATTTGACAGGGGACTTTGTCTATTGCCGCCTGCATGGCTCGAAAGAGCTTTATGTAAGCGGATACGGTCCTAAAGCGTTAGATCGATGGGCACGTCGTATAGAGGCCTGGGCACGGGGCGGCGAACCGGATGACGCCACCCGCGTACTGCCGCCGACGAAGCCTCTTAAAAGAGGTCGGGACGTATTTGTCTTTTTTGACAACGATGTGAAGGTGCGCGCGCCTGCCGATGCAGCGGCGCTGGCGAAGCGGCTGGTACGCTAGAAGAAGCATATTTCCCGTTCGAACAGGAAACATTCTGCTCACTGCATCCTTCCCCTTCCATGGAGTATCCCGCTCGTCGATGGGAGGAGGCAATGAGAGCCTTTTGCTTGTTGATGGCGGCGGTCGGTTGCACTTTAATGGGCACTGCAGCCTCCGCCGGCCAATGCACGACGTTAATTGACAACCTTCAGAAGAAATTGTCGGCGGCGGATGCCGGCAGGGGCTCGACAAAAGGTGCTTCCGGCCTGCCCGGTCAGGAAGTCGCCGGGAACCAGGGAGCTGAGAATACCGGCACCCCAGTCACTTCCGGCAACGCGCTGCAAGGGAAAGGCGCCTCTCCCGGCGATGTCCCGCAGCAAAATCGCGGCCAGCAGACCGGCGCCGAGGCGGCTCAATCCGGGGGGCGGGTTCCGCCCAATGCGCAGTCGGCGGAAGAACGGCTCGCTCAGGCGCGAAAGCTGGACAAGGCGGGACATGAGACCGAGTGCCAGGCAGAGGTAACAAAGGCAAAGGCGGCCTTCGGCGTGGAATAGACGCTCGAGAGGCTGAACTGCCCCGGCCGTCCGGCGGCTGCGCCTTGGCAATTATAAAAACACACACTCCAGAGATAAAAGCTGCCCAATTTGATTCCCGATTTCAGGTGGCGGGATCTCGTCTCATCTCAAACATCGCGCCTCTCCGCTTTTTACGCTCGCGAAATTTCTTGCCTGTTCCTGGTATCAAGCGGATGATTTTGCCGAAGAAGCAGAAGACTGCGCCTGATGGGATGGGATGAAACGCTCAATCACTCACTCTGCGAGTCTCTTTGCGGCGATCTGCCTCTCCGCAGAGGCGCATAGCTTCGACGTCATGCCGGCGCCGAGCGCCGCGACGCCGACTCTCGCCGAGAAACTACAAGCGGTCCGTCGCATACCGCTACTGGCATATGAAGAGCCAACCCTGGAGGCCACACCCATACAGTGGTTCAATTGGGGCAACTGGCGCAACTGTTCCAACGGGCAGTGGCAGAACTGCTAGCTGAGTGCGTAGCCATCGCGGAGGGTCGATGCTACTGATCATTCAAGGAACGCCATTCTGTAATATCGACTGTTCCTATTGCTACCTGCCGGATCGAGATCGGCGTGAGCGCCTGTCTCTCGACACGATCAACCGCATCGTCGCCAGACTAAACGAATTTCTCGGGACGCCGCCGCGGGATGAGGAAATCGCCGTCGTCTGGCATGCGGGTGAACCGCTTGTCCTGCCGGTTTCCTTTTACGAGCAGGCCTTTTCCGCTTTCGGCTCGCTGCAGACCCTCGGCATGAAGCTGAGCCATGCCTTTCAGACCAATGGCACCTTGATCAATGATCGCTGGGTCGATTTCTTTCGCAGGACCGCACCGAGTATCGGTGTCAGCATCGACGGACCGCAAGATATTCACGATCGATACCGGACATATCGCAACGGTCGCGGCAGCTTCCGGGACTGCATCGCCGGCATCCGCAAGCTGCAAGTATCCGGCATTCCGTTTCACGTCATCTCCGTCCTTACCGAGCCGGCGCTGCATAGACCGGACGAGATCTTTGACTTCTTTCTTGAAAACGATCTCCGCGACGTCGGATTCAACATCGAAGAAATCGAGGGAGCCCATAGCCGGTCAAGCCTTGCCGGAGCCGACAAGGTCGATCTCTACCGCCGCTTCCTGCGACGCTTTCTCTATCGCAATGCAATCGCCAACTTCCCGCTGCGCCTGCGCGAAGCAGAACAAGTTGCGACATTGCTGCTGAAGGGTGAACTGCCGGAGAACGTACAGACTGAGCCGGGGCGGATCATCTCCATCGATGTCCAGGGTAACGTTTCCACCTTCTCGCCGGAATTGCTCGGCTTGAAGAGCGAGCCGTTCGCCGATTTCATCATCGGAAATGTGTGCTCTTCCAGCTTCGCCGCCATGTTGGCCGGGCCGGTCGCGACGGCGCTGACGGCGGAAATCGCTTTCGGCGTGGCACAATGTCGGGCCACCTGCGATGTCTTCGCTTTCTGCAAAGGTGGCGCGCCCGTTAACAAATTGTGCGAAACCGGCTCCATGCGGTCGAGCGAGACAATGCATTGCGCCCTGACGGTCAAGGCGACGCTGCCGGAATGCGTCGATTTCATCTATCGATCCTTTACCGATAAGCGCCTTGCGACAGGAGCGCCATCATGAACCCGATACGGATTCCGCTCGGCGATACAGTCTATGTCTACGACTGGACCTACCTGCTCTGCCTCGCCATCGGCTGGATAACCGTCGCTCTCTATGCGCGGCGCAATTTCGACCAGCCGACCTATGAACTCGCCAGCGACGAACCGGCCTCGATCATGATTCCACCGGTGATCGCCTCGCACGGCCAATATGCGCGCGGGCTCATGATCTATCTTTGCTCCACGACAATCCTGTATCTCGGTATCAGCTTTGCCGGACCAACCGTGGTCATTCCGATCTTGAGCCTGTTCCAGCCGGATCACAACTTTGCCGAGATGGCGACTCCGGCACCCTCACCCGCCGCAGCCGGCGCCGCAGGCCTGCACGGCGACCAACCGCCTCGGTTTGAGGAGAAGCCGAACCCGCAATGGCCGATCGGCGTCGCGCTGGCGCTGATTGGCCTGGCCCCCAGCATCGCCGGGCTGCGCCAGCCTGAATTGCTGTTGCGGCGCTTCTCGCATCGCATAGCCGCGATACCCGCCTATACAAAATACGTAGCCGCACAGATGCGCCGGGCAAGATATGACTGTGATCGCTTTCCCGATTTCCGCTATTCGGCCATCGGCATCAACTATAAACCGGCATCAGACTCAAAGGATGAACTCGACCAGCGTTGGCGCAAGCTCTGCATTCTCTATGCGCAGATGCGGAAATTCGAACTGAGCGATGACATCTCTGATATCTCCGCCAGCGTGCCGGAGCCGCAGCTGCAACGCTCGATCGAGCGCGAGATAAAGAACTTCAGCGCCGCGCTGCATGACCTCGATGCCCGCATGCAAACGCAAACCAGCGAAGAAGAGCGCGAAAGCCTGGCCGAGGAGGTCGTTGACGCGCTTCGCCGGCTTTATCTTTTGATCTCATGCACGTTGGTTGCCTATCAGGTGAGTGACATTCCGCAGGCCCTGACCAATATGGGTTTTGCGCCCTTCGAACCGGCAACCGACTTCGCTGCGCCGGTTTTCGTCACCTTCTGCATTCTGTTCATCATCCTTCTGCTGCAGCACGTGATTGCCTCTCGGGTTTCAGCGCCGATGCCGACGCCTGACAAAAATGGCATACTATCCGGCCCGCCCTCGCTCCTCACATTCATCAGCGGCGAGTTTTGGCTTTGGTGTTATTCCTCAGCAATCGTGGTATTTTCCTGCGGCAGCGCTGTCTATGCAGCCATCCTCCTTTGGACGCGCTCTTTCGCGCGCGGCCGCATTACGAGCAGCGGAGCACGGCCGGCGGCCAGCGCGAATCTCGTCGGAATCATCCCCTATTTCTATATCTTCCTCGGCGCCTATGCTGTGGCTTTCGTTTCTCAGCTGCTTTTCAATCTGCTGCTGCGCGTTCAGCAATTGCTGAATAGCGCAAGCGTGACGCAAGAGTCACTGGTGGAACTTCTTTCCACCGTCATGCGAGATGCGGCAGTAAGTGCGATCGCGCCGAGTGGCGGCGCACTTCTGGCATGTCTCTGGCTTGCACGCCGCAATGTACAGAGCAGCGGCATCATCGGCGATGTCCTCATCACCGCAATTGTGATGGGCCTTCTGGCCGCTTTTGCGACTTTTCTGCGTTTCAACGGCCCCAATCAGGTGATGCCGCTGAATGTCATCTGGTCGGCCCTTCTCTTCTACGGCCTGCTTTATGTCATATCGGGGATAGCGGTGGGTATGCTGGCGGCCATGTTACGATCGCATCGCGAAGTAGTTGCCATGACACAGACGAGCGAACTGGCGATGGCCGCATGAATACGTGTTAACTCGTTTTGCCCTGTGCCAGGCTCACACGCTTACGTGCAGATCGCGTCAGACTTCGATTGCTAGACCATAAAAGCCGAACGCCCGGAAAGAGGGAGAAAATGGCTGGCATATCTGCGAGCATCGTCGCATGATTGCTGCTGTCTTCCGGCATAGACTCGAAAACGCATCATCCGAGATAGCAGGCGAGCTGGAGCCTGTCGGGGTAACGGATGAGGCAGGTCAGACCTGTATCATCGAAGTCCAGCGCGCAACCATGATCAAATAGTACGCAGGCCGCAGCCGAAAAAACTGCGTCTTGCAGTGCCGAGGACGAAATCGGTCGAACGTCGATAGCGATGGCGCCTAGCGGGCTGTCGAGCCAATCGGCACGCCTATGCGATATCGGCACCTATATTGGCGGCTCGGCAATGGAGTCGCCGTAAAAGGGATCGCTGGGACATTGAGGGGAGCCATGAAAAGAAGAAGACCATGGGGATCATTCATTCTGCTCGTCACCTTCGGTTGCCTCTTGGCGACCTGCAGCGACACAACACCGAAATCCGGCACGGTTCTCGATGAAGCTCTCTTTGCGAAGCGGGATGCCGCCTCTTTCCCCATGGCTGACGAAGATTATTTTCATGATATGGACGGCGGCGTCGGCCTGACGCCGGAGGAAATCAAAGGCCGGAATATGTGGATCGTCTGGAGCGGCGGGAACGACCGCTTCTGGGACAGCATGACCGGCTATACCTATGGCGCGTTCGACCTCCTCAAGATTGTTACCTCGCATCCGGGACAGAACGCGCTCGGCAAGGAGATCAACCGCGATACGCGCTGGAATTATCTCGGCCTCGTCAATGAGCCGTGTTTCGACCGCGCCACCGCGCCGGATCCGCAGCGTTTCAACCTGTGGCTCGACGCTCGCCGCCAGGATTGCGCGAGCGATCCCTTCGAGAACGAGCAGAAATATCCCGGTGTTGCGATCGGTGCACGTGGTAAGACATTTGCCGATGGCAAGAAGCTGCCTGTCGGCTCCTATTACGGTTATGCGACCGGCATCGTTGGCCTGCGCCTGTTTCCCAATCCGGCCTTCGACGAGGCTGCCGAGAAGCGCTGGGATGCGGAACGCTATTACAACGATCCGGCCTACTACAATGACCCCAACCTGATACGGCCCTATCGTATCGGCATGTCCTGCGGCTTCTGTCATGTGGGCCCCAGTCCTACGCACCCACCGGCTGACGCCACGCATCCGCAATGGAGCAATCTCAGCTCCTCGGTCGGGGCGCAATATATGTGGGTCGATCGCCTCTTCGTCTATGACGCTCGCAAAGACAATTTCATGTTCCAGCTGGTCCACACCTATCGCCCGGGTGCCATGGATACATCGCTGGTTTCCACCGACAACATCAATAATCCGCGCACCATGAATGCGATCTATAATCTCGGTCCGCGCCTCGACATTGCGGCACGGTGGGGACAGGAGAAGCTCACCGGCGGCCAACTGGACAATAAGCAGTTCAATGACTATGTCACCGACGGACCGCTGACGAGATTCTTCATCAAGCCCGACACCGTCTGGACGCCCCACGTCTTGAAGGACGGCGCCGATTCCGTCGGCGCCTTGGGCGCGCTCAACCGAGTCTACCTCAATATCGGCCTCTTCAGCGAAGAGTGGCTGCTGCATTTCCGCCCGGTGATCGGCGGCAAGCCGATCAGTCCCATTGCCATTGCCGTGGCGGAGAAGAATTCAAGCTATTGGAAGGCGACCGAAGCCGGCACGCCCGATATGGCGCTTTTTTTCCTGAAGGCAACCAAGCCGGATCATCTCAAGGATGCACCGGGAGGCGACAAATATCTGACGGCCGATGCCGCCACGCTCGACAGAGGCAAGACGGTCTTTGCCGGAACCTGTGCGCGCTGCCATTCCAGCAAGGCACCCGCGCCGGCGGCCGGTCTCGATCCTGCGGGCTGCGCCGGTCCGGGCTATCTGGATTGCTGGAAGCGCTACTGGAGCTGGACGCAGACGGAAGAATATAAGAGCAAGATGCGCGAGATCGTCCATGCACCGGACTTTCTTGACAACAATTATCTGTCGACCGACTTTCGCGTGCCGGTGACGCTGCTGCGAACGAATGCCTGCAGTCCTCTCGCCACCAATGCCATTGCCGGCAATATCTGGGATAACTTTTCTTCACAATCCTACAAGGACCTGCCCTCAGTCGGCCAGGTGACGATCTATGATCCCTTCACCGGCGAGACGATGCCCTATCAGATGGCGGCAGGCGGGCGCGGCTATACCAGACCACCCTCTCTCATCAGCGTCTGGTCGACAGCGCCTTTCCTCCTGAACAACAGCGTCGGCCCCTTCAGCCAGGATCCCTCGGTGGATTCCAGGATGCGCGTCTTCCAGGCTTCCATCGAGCAGATGCTCTGGCCTGAAAAGCGCGATCACGACGCGCTCCTGGGCACCAAGGTGCCCGGCGTCATTGACCGGACGACGGAGCGGAGCCAGATCAACATCCCGGCGGGCTATGTCCCGGATATCCTGACACCTCTGCAGGGAACGATGCATCGCTGGTTTCCCTGGCTGGTGACTTCCGGCGGCGACGTCACCCTGGGGCCAATTCCTGCCGGCGTGCCAGTCAATCTGCTGGCCAATATCAAGCTGCTGCCGGAGGGCGAGGATCCTGCCGCTCATGCAAAGACGGTTGTTGAGCTGGTGACGAAGTTGAAGCTCGATCTCTTGACGCTGGCGCCCGACCTCCGCGCCGACACCGCGACGGACGAGAAGCTGCGCCAGGAATTTTCCAATCTGGCGAAGCCATTGATGAAGATCAGCAAATGCCCGGATTTCGTCGTCAATCGCGGCCACTATTTTGGCACCGAGGCCTTCAACCAGCAGGCGGGCCTGACCGAGGATGAAAAAGCGTTCGGCCAGGAGCCCGAATTGAGCGACGAGGATAAGCGGGCGCTGATCGAATTCCTGAAGACATTCTGACGATGCAGTCCGGCCCCGAGATTGATTGCGACTATGTGATTGTCGGATCGGGCGCCGGCGGCGGCACGCTTGCTGCACGGCTTGCGGAAGCAGGCTATCGCATCGTTCTCCTGGAGGCAGGCGGCGACGCCCGGCGCAGCCCGGATCCGCGCCTGCCGGAGGATTATGACGTGCCGGCCTTCCATCCCTTCGCCTCGGAGAATTCGGCTATCTCCTGGGATTTCTGGGTGGATCATTACGCGGACGAAATAGTGCAGCAGCGTGATCCGAAGCGTCAGCCGCAGGGGATCCTGTATCCGCGTGCCGGCACGCTCGGCGGCTGCACGGCGCATCATGCGCAGATATTCCTGTATCCGCATGAGTCCGACTGGGATGGCATCGCCGCATTGACCGGCGACGAATCCTGGCGGGCCGATCGGATGCGGCACTATTGTCGGCGGGTCGAAAACTGCCGCCACCGGCCCCTCTGGCGTTTCTTCAGCCGCCTCGGCCTCGATCCCACCGGCCATGGCTGGCACGGCTGGCTGCCGACCGAGCATGCCCGGCCGCGGGAGGTCTTCGAGGACGACAACCTCATCCGCCTGATCATCGATTCCGCACATATGGCGCTGCATGGCGAACCGCGATTGCTGGCCAGTTTGCGCCGGTTGTTTCTAGGTCAGGCCGACCCCAACGATCGCCGCCTGATCCGGGAAAAGGCAGAAGGCGTGTGCTATACGCCGCTTTCGACCAACGACCATCAGCGTTTCGGCGTCCGCGAGCGCCTGCTCGCCGTGGCGGAACGTTATCCCGACCGGCTGCATATCGAACTTCAGGCCCTGGCGACGCGGGTATTGTTCGATGACGAGCACAATGCCGTCGGCATTGCCTTTTTGAAAGGCGAGCGGCTCTACAAGGCGGCGCGGCCGGCCCGTGCGATGCCGGGCGAGCCCCGATCCGTCCGTGCAAAACGTGGTGTCATTCTCGCAGGGGGCGCCTTCAATACGCCGCAACTGCTGATGCTTTCCGGAATTGGTCCAAAAGAGAGTCTCGGCCGCTACGGCATCGCCACGCGGGTGGATCTTCCGGGCGTCGGCCGCAATCTGCAGGACCGCTACGAAGTGGGCGTGATCAACCGTCTTCGCGCGCCATGGCGCGTTCTCGACGGTGCGCGCTTTGAGAAAGGCGACCCGCTATACGAGCTCTGGCGCACCCAACGTTCCGGCATGTATATCTCTAACGGGACGGCCATTGCCGTTTCGAAGCGATCGGCGCCCGAACAGGTAAACCCTGATCTGTTCTGCATGGCGTTGGTGGCGAAGTTCTCCGGTTACTTTCCCGGCTATTCACGCGTCATCGCCGCGCATCACGACTATCTCACCTGGGCAATCCTGAAAGCTCATACCTCGAATCGCAGCGGTACCGTGACCCTGCGTTCCGCCGATCCGCGCGACACGCCGCTCATCAACTTCAACTACTTCAGCGATATCGGTAGCGGTGATGGTGATAGTGATCTCGATGCGGTGATCGCCGGCATTCGCTTTGCCCGCCAGATGGCGGAGCCACTGAAGACACGCGACCTCGTTCTCGAGGAAGAGGCACCCGGTTCGCATCTGCAAAGCGATGCGGAGCTTGCCGCCTATATCCGCGACAATGCCTGGGGGCATCACGCCTCCTGCAGTTGTGCGATCGGTGCCCGCGCAGATGGCGGCGTGCTCGACAGCAATTTCCGCGTCCACGGCGTCAATCGGCTGCGCGTCGTCGATGCCTCCGTCTTCCCACGCATCCCCGGCTTTTTCATCGTCAGCGCCGTCTACATGGTCGCCGAGAAGGCCGCCGATGTGATCCTGGCGGAGGCCAAGACCGGCGCGTCCTTTTCCTCCAAGGCACCGCTCAGAGATGGAGCCCTGTCATGAGTCTACGCGCCCTTCACAACGCGCTGGTCTTCTTCCTTCACCTCGAGCGCCGTTTCGAACCCTTCTTCCGGCCGGGCTTGAACGCGGTCCTGCGCGAGCCATCTGCCGTGGTCATTCAATGGATGATCAACCTTCAGCGCCACAACGAGGGCTTTCGTATTGCCGAAGAACGCGCGGAACCCGATGAAGAGGTTTTCCTGCAAAGCATGATCGACACCATGCGTGAGCATCTGGTCAAGGATTTCACCCCCGGCACCTTCGAGCGGGCCGGCAATACCAAGACACACGCGCTCGTCCGCGGCGAGCTGCGCATCCATGAAAACCTGCCGGACAATCTGCGTCGCGGCATTTTTGCGACGCCGCGTCGTTTTCCCGCCTGGGTTCGTTTCTCCGGTCCCGGCCCGCATGTCGAGCCCGATATCGACGATGTCGGCTTCGTCAGTATCGGCGTTAAACTCATGGATGTCCCGGGTCCCAAGCTGATGGAGGAGGAGAAAAATACCCATGATCTCCTGTCGATCTGTACGCCGACTTTCGTGACGCCAAACACCCGGGCAAATGCCCAGCTACAGGTCTGGAGCCGACGCCACCTGCCGGTTTTCTATTTTTTCGATCCGAAGGCAACGCATATCCTGGATTTCCTGATGCAGAGCTGGTGGAACGAGACGCAAAGCAATCCGCTCGGCGCAACCTATTACAGCTGCGTTCCCTATCTGCTCGGTGAAGGCCAGGCCTTCCAATACAGCTTTCAGCCGCGCACGAAAGTGCCGCATCATATTCCCCGCCTGCCCTTCCGACCGCCCGACAACTATCTGCGCGACAATATGGTGCGGACGTTGGAACAGACGGATGTTGAGTTCGAGCTGACGGCCCAGCTTCAGACCGACCCGCATCGCATGCCGATCGAGAATGCCGCCGTCCTGTGGCCGGTCCGCCTGTCGCCCCGGATTCCCGTCGCGACCCTGCATATCCCGAAGCAAAAATTCGACAGCCCGGCCCAGCTCGCCTTTGCCCATAATCTCAGGCTCAATCCCTGGCATTGCATCCCCGAGCACCGGCCGCTCGGCAATCAGAGCCGCGCCCGGCGACGCATGTATCAGGAACTGGCGAAATTCCGCCAGCAGATGAACAGCGAGACACATGTCGAGCCGACCGGAAACGAAACCTTCGAGTGAGTGAGGCGTGATCAGTCCCGCGTCAGCCAGGATAGGGCCCGCAGGCCCGGGAGAAAGAAATAGGCTCCGCCGCGGACCTGAACGAATTGCGGCAACGGCTGCATGAGGCGGCACGGTCCTTCCGCGCTCGGACGCGTGAAGCGGTCGGTCCGCTGACCCGGCGGGAACGGTTCTCGGTTACCAAGCAGTGGATCGGACTCATTGCTGAGTCCGGCGAATTTCGCGTTGGCAAGCCAGGCGCCCTGAACGAATTCGAACTGGCGGGCGATATTGGCATTCAGGCAGATGAAATGCAGGCCGCTCTGTGGGTCGGGTGCCTCCGGCAACGCTGCCTCGGCGGGATCGAGCCAGCGGCCATATTCCCGGCCTCGCCGCATAAGGCGATGGAAGCGAGTCGAGGCAATGGTGTCGTCCTCGGCCGTGCCACTGAGGCCGAGGGTGGCGATCAGTTTGCCGATCAGCCCCTGTCGACCCCCAGGAAAATCGCCCGTGCGGGGATTAGCACGACGAATATGTCCCCCGAAGGGACAGTGATGGCCATCGCGATCCCGTCCGTAGGTAAAATTATTGCGTGGCCGGGCGGCGCCGTCGATGCCGGGAACGTCGCTGATCTCGATACCCGCCAGCGGCTCGCCTGATCGCTGCCGACCGACCATCGCCTCGGCGAGCTGCACGGCATCTCCCGCGCCCGCCACCTGATGCACCCAGCGCCAGAAACCACGGACATCCTGGCTCAATTGGCGCAAAACGAGATAGGTACCGTTCCGTCCCAGGTCGCGCCGCGCGGGGTTATCAGCGGCAACCGGCAGGAGAGCAGTGCTGTCTGTGGGATCGAGCAGCGGACGTTCGGTGAAAAGGCCATATTCGTTGCGGTAGCCCAGCAGCATTTCACCCCAGGCCATATAGTTTCTGAAGGCCATATCTGCGGCGGGATCGCTCGCGGCGGCGGCCAGATACTGACCTTTCCAATCGAGCACCGGTTGCGAGATGCCGTCCATGAAGCCAAAAGGCTCACGCCCCTTCATATCGCTGGTCACGAGCCGGGAAATCTGCTGCATGCCGGCAGCTGCGATCTCCGTCGCCAGGTGCTGCGTCAGCACGTCGATCCGGTTGGCGGCGGCAATCACCGTCACCATGATATGCGGCTCAGACTCACCCGCTCCCCATTGCCAGTGCTGTGGCGCATTGCTGCCGATATCGCCCAGGCGCGCCGAACGGCTGGGGTCGTCGGCCATACCTGCCAGAAACTCCACTGAGAAACCGGCCAGCACGGCCTCGTCACAACCCAAAGCCCGCAGGCCCTTCGCGGTGAAGGCGATCTGCAGCACTTGATCGAGATGCCCCCCTTCGAGATCGGCAACGCTTGTCGGTCGCTGCCGGCGCAGCCATGCACGAGCGATAGCAGGTTCAGTAACACGCAGCAGCAGGTAGCTGCAGCCCTCGAGATCGCCGAAACCACTGCGGAGGATGGCCTGGATATCGCCATATTCGGCCGCGGTCACGTTCTCGGCAGCAGAGGTTGCGTTCATGTCGCCCACCTGCGTCATCAGATTTCCGCCAGCCACGAACGCCCCTCATCATCCGTCATATTATCTTTTTCAAAGCCAAGGCGAATGCGGCCATTGCGCGCCAAATCGCGTGTCGTCAGGCCGGGATAGGCCTTGTACCAGACATCGGTCCGGATCTGGTGACGGCGCAGAAAATTCTTGAATTCATGTTCGCGCGAGGCGCCGCCCGATACCAGAAATTTCGTGGCCGGGTAGCCGATGCCATTGGAAAAAACCAGATTGAGGCCGAAAGCCACTTTATTGATGAAATCATCCATATAGCTTTCGAGGCTGCCGTCGTAATTGCTGGCAAAAAGCACGCGGCGATCATCGTCGATCAGAACCCAGCGGGCAAAATGAATGGTGCCGACACGCGCCAGCCGGCCGCGCGTATAGATGTATCTGGTCGACCAGTTGACGGTGCGCAGAATGGCCACCGTGAGATAGCGCCGGAATGCGCCCGGCTTCAGCGATCCGATTGCGCTGAACGGATTGGTGACGTCGTGATCTTCCCGCACTGACATTGTGCGGATATCTGCGGGATCTGGCCTCGGTATGATGATGGGGTCGGATTTCTCTCTGCCGCGCAGAATCAAAACGAAGAAGGGCGCAGCTAGAACCAGAACCGGCGACAGGATCAGCAAGATCAACGGCAGCGACATGAAGCCGAATATGTGAGTCACCAGCTGTGAGAATGTCTTCCCCTCGACCGGCGTCAGCACCAGCCCCTGCCGCCGAACCTCGGCGCGGAGGGCATTGCACAACTCCAGCGGCTTTTGTGTCTTCAGACGAGGCAAGGCCTCAGCGAGGATCGCGTGCAGCCTCGCTTCCTCCTGCACTTGGCGAACCGTCCGCCCGACCCAGTTGACGTAATAGGTCGTTGCCTCGACATTTCGACCCCGCATCCAATCAAGCAGGCTTGTTTGCTGCGGCGGATCTACACAATGACCGAAAATGCGCAGCAATCCGTCATTGGCTTCGTCTGCCAGAAGCCTGAGCAATTCATCGCCAGGTCCGTCGCAATCCGCGATGAAAGCCAGGAAGATTTTTTCGTCGGGAAAGACGTCGGCTGGATAGGCGCCGCGATCGCCAAGCGTCGGATCGTCGAGGATAACGAAACGGGCAACATGGATCGCCGCGAATCTGGAAAATGGCACAAGCGGGTTGAGCGGATCGGCCAGCCCCGGCAGCGCGTTCATCGAAGCAAGCAAGTCACGCAAGGCCGCCAGCCGGTCAGGCTGTACCGGCACCATGATCATGATATGCCCCTGCTCGATCATCGCCGGCTGCTGCCCGACAGATCAAACGGCACTAAAATTCGAGGACGAAATCGATCAGGCGGGTTTTATCCCAATAGACCTTGCCAAGATACATATTCGGCTGAATGAGGCGTATCTCGTCACGAATCCAATGCGCGACGATGGAGGTCTCGGAGTAGTCGAGAACGATGCATTCCTTGCCGTCCAGCCAACTCGGCGCCTTATAGACTTTGGCGATAATGGCGTTCAATCCGAACGGAAGAATGCGATTCTTCAGATAGCCCGCTTCGGAATCGAACACCTTTCCCTGCCAGGCGAAATGGTTGACCAGGGTGGCGATTTCTTTGCTGTAGGCGGAACCCGGTGCGACGATTGCCGTGCCATTCGCCTGGCCGTCGGGAATAGGTCCGGCTTCATGCGCCGTGAACAAGGCATCCAACTCGGCTTGAGACATGGCGAGCAATTGGGCAACGTCGTAGGCCATTTCGCGCACTCCCCCGTTATCTCTGTTTCGGCGCGCGACGATTACGACCGCGCCTGCTTCCCTCGACCACACCCCTCCAAATACAACCGTCTCGTTTGTTCTAAACCTCGGCCCCATCCAGCGCAACAACTCCCCGCGCAAGGGATGCGGAGGAGACACATGCGCCCAGTCGCTTAATCTGTCCCGCACACAAACCAGGACGGCATGAATTCAGCGAGCGATATATCAGGATGTCAGGCGAACGTTCATCCCGCGATTCTTATGCCGGCAGCAGGTTTGCCGTTGTCGAAAAGCAGTGCAAGATTTCGCGGCGCATACATAGCTTTAGTAGACGTGCACTTGGCGTCGTCGTCAGACTGGCCGGCTTGCTGCTGATAGCGCGCGATTACACTGGTATGAAGAGCTTCACCGATCGTCGGAAGCGGCGTCATATCGTCGCCAAGCGGGGCGTAAAGGGTTTCGTTAAAGTTCACCGGGAATGTCTTCTCGCACACGCATCTCAAGGTGGGCGTCAGCCGGTCCTTGACGGACCAGCCCTTCCGCGCGTCATGTTGCGACGCGAGAGGGAGCAGCGCAGCCGGATCGGGCAGAACGCTCCAGTCCATTGCCAGCCCGTCCGCCTCAGCCTTTCTTGCCATCCAGACCAGGGGGATGTCCGCTAGTATGCGGTCGACATATCCGCCACCGACATCGGAATGAACCCCGGCAAACCAGACCTGCTCGATGACGCAGCCGTCAGGCGCTTTTCCCGTCCACAGCGTCGGCACGAACTCATCCCGTTCCTCATCGATCGCCAAAGCATGGCAACCATGCTTAACGATGCGCGAGGGGGTGGTGTCGTGAAAGCCGTATTGGGGGTTCACGATGGCGCCGAGAATGTGAGTCGGTATACCGAGCGCGCCGACCGTGTCCCAGACACCGAGAAACCTGACGGTGACATCGATATGGCAATCCGAATTGCAGGATGCCATGAACTTCGCAGGAGATCGATCGCCGCCGCCGCGATAATAATTCCAGGCCTTGCCGAGATCGCCCAGCTTCTGTCGTTTCAACAAGCCACAACAGCCGATAAAGCCGGCCACACTGCGCGCCGTGAAGGCGCCGCGCGAAAAGCCAAACAGAAAAATTTCGTCGCCCGGCAGATAATTCTGCGCGAGGAACATATAGCCGGAGCGGATGTTGTCGTCGATGCCGAGGCCCGTCGCGCCTTCAATAATTCGCTGGGCCTCAAGGCCGGTCGCACCAACGCCGCGCAGATATAGAACGGATTGTTGAACGCCGCCGGTATCCTGCATCGCGTGAATCGCACGCGCGATCAACGCCACATTGGTATCTGCCTTGTCGCTATCGGCACTATTCCAGGTTCCATCGAAACAAACGACCAAACGACGCATCATCGTCTCCTGTTAGCGCACGGTCTGCGACCGCGATGGCAGGTGACTTCACAATCGATAGAGGGTTTTGCGGAATGAGTGAGCCGACGTTATCACAATTTCAGGGCGATTCCCAGATGAGCGGGCGGCCGACGCGCCCGTTCGCGCGCCGGCCAACCGTTAAATAGTGTTGATAGTCGATCAGGCGATCTTCAGGACCACGCGTCCGACGATCTTGCCCGCGCGCATCTGGTCGAGGATCTTGTTGATCTGGGCCAAAGGCGCCGTCTTGATCTTCGCCTTGACGAGACCACTGGCGGCGAAGGCTACAGCCTCGTTGAGATCGAGCCTTGTGCCGACATTGGAACCGCGGATCGACAGTTCCCAATTGGTGATGGCGGCAATAGAGGTACGGATCTCGTCCGATTTGCCGCCGGGCAAGCCGATATAGGCAACCGTGCCGCCCGGCCGGAGCATGAGAACCGCCTGTTCGAAGGCTTTGGTAGCCACGGCGGTGACGACTGCCGCATGGGTGCCGCCGATCTGCGCCTGGATTTGTGCCACCGGGTCGACTTTGCTGGCATCAACCGCCAGCTCTGCCCCCAGGCTCTTGGCGAGTCGCAGCTTTTCAGCCGAAACATCGACCGCCACCACGCGCAGGCCCATGGCCCGCGCATATTGCACGGCGATGTGGCCAAGACCACCGATCCCCAGAATGGCCACCCATTGTCCCGGCCGGGCCATCGAGCGCTTGAGGCCGCGATAGGTGGTGACTCCGGCGCATAGAATTGGTGCCAGCTCGTACAGGTTGGCGGCTTTCTCCAGCCGACCGACAAAGGCGGCTGGTGCGACCATGTATTCGGCATAGCCGCCGGGCTTGGAATAGCCCGTTGCCTCTCCCGATTTGCAGATCGTCTCCATGCCCGCGAGGCAGAATTCGCACGTACCGCAGGCGCTGAACATCCAGGGCACGCCGACGGGATCACCAATCTTGAAGCCGCTGACGTCAGGACCGATGGCGGCAACATGGCCGGTCACTTCATGGCCGGGGATGAGCGGCAGGTTCGGATGCGGCGTCCAGTCGCCCTCGATGGCGTGCAGGTCGCTGTGACAGACGCCGCAGGCCACCACCTTGATCAGAATGTCACCCGCCTGTGGCACCGGCAGGGGCAGGGTTTCAATCTTCAATTCCTGGCCGATTTTGCGCAGAACCGCCGCTTTCATTGTTGCCGGATGAGATGCCTTGGCCATTTTCCCCTCTGAAGCGCTTTGCTGGATTGAGCTTGTTCTCGACGATCGTGTCGTTGGCGACAGCTTAAGAGAGGCGCCTCACCCGGCCCATACCCCCAAAGCAATAATCCCGCCATTCGGCAAATCCGCTTCATCATCCGCCCCGGCTCCGTCATGTTAGGCACCCATCAGGAGCCAGAATCGATGCCGACATCCGTCCGAGAAACCACCCAACCCACGCGGCTCGCCTTGCTGCTGGCGCAATGGAGCCGCGGCATCGGCGAGCTGGTCGTCGCCCTCCAGAACCCTGATTTCAATGCCATCCTGTTGCAGGCCGTGCGGCGCCTGGTGGATGTGGATTTCGTGATGGCCTTTGCCTATCGCGGTCGTACCCGCCCGGTGGCCCTGGGCGATACGCTTGACGCCAAACACCGGCGGATCATCGTCACTGATTACCTCAATGGCCCCTATATGCTGGACCCTTTTTTCCAGGCCACCCTGGATGGCACCCGATCAGGCTGTTTCCGGCTGCGCAATCTCGCCCCCGACCGCTTTCGCCAGAGCGAATATTTCCGCGCCCATTACCGGCGGACCGGCATCGGCGATGAAATCGGCTTCTTTTGCGATTTGGGCGATGATGTCACCGGCGTTCTGTCCCTGGCGAAATGGTCCGAGGGCCCGGCGGTTTCCCGCCAGGATCTAGCCCTGCTGACGGCCATCGCACCGGCCATCGCCAGCATCTGCATCCGACACTGGGAGATGGCGGCCCGCAGCCTCGCCACCGATCGACGCCGCAAGCCGGGATCGCCGGAAATGGAAGCGGCCTATGAACGCTTCGGCCATCAGGTCCTGTCCGGCCGCGAACGCCAGATCGTCACCTTGATCCTGCAGGGACATTCGACGGAATCCGCCGCCCGCCACCTCGATATCAGTCCCGGTACGGTCAAGATCCATCGCCGAAATATCTATCGCAAACTTGGGGTTGCCACCCAGGCCGAGCTTTTCGCCGCCTTCCTGACCTTCGTCGGATGACGGCGTATAGCCGGCAGCCGTTAATTTCCCGACCCTACACCCTTAGGGGTATAACGCCGCACCGCTAAGGAAGGTACGCTCTCCGGTAAAGAAGCATCTGACCGGCCGTGCCGAAACGCTCCACGATGGGCGTCGGAACGGTCGCGACGGATCAATCAAATCACGAGACCTCGGGAGGGAAACGGAATGACCAAATCCTGGTACAGCGATCTGCCACGTTATTACCAACGCCAGATCTCGGCGATGGGGCTGGACGATGCCGGCATCAGCCGCCGTCGCCTGTTGAAGACCGCCGGCGCTGCCGCCGCTGTCGCGGCAACCGGTCTTGGCAGCCGTCAGGCGCTCGCCGCTCCCACCCTCAGCTATATGTGCTGGGAGGGTTATAACGACGCCCGCATCATCGATCCCTTCAAGGCCGCCAATGGCTGCGATGTCACCTTCGACCTGATCGTCGACTCGCCCGGCGGCTTTGCCAAGCTGCAAGCCGGTGCCTCCCGCGAGGTCGACGTCATTTCTTCCGACATGCCCTGGGTCACCCGCATGGGCCCGGCGGGCCTCGCCAAGGAACTGGATCCCGCCGACTATGCCGATATCTACGGCCAGTTCTATGACCAGTTCAAACCGCCTTTCGAGCCACTCTTGTTCGAGAACAAGACAATCGGCGTTGCGACCCGCTGGGGCTGGGTCGGCCCCTCGGTCAATGCCGATGTGACCAAGCCGGAAGTCTGGCGCTCTTACGATCCGGTGTTCGATCCGAAGAACAAGGACAAGATCTGCGTCATGGATTGGGGCGACTGGCCGATCCTGCCGATGGCGCTCTATGCCGGCGTCGATCCGTATCAGGAACTCGACAAGGCGGCGCTGGACGAGGTCCGCAAGGTCCTGAAGGCGATGTTCAAGAACACTCGCACGCTGGTCGGCGATCTGACCCTGGCGCAGAAGGGCCTGCTGGACGGCTCGCTGCTCTGCTGCATCGGTGCGGGTTCCTATCTGACCTCGGCGCTGCGAAAGCAGGGTCACAAGAATATCCTCGCCGTTGTGCCCGAGCCGAAGAACGGCCTGAAACAGGGCATCATCTGGGTCGAGGCGACGGCGATCCTCAAGGATACCGACCAGCCGGAACTGGCGCGTAAGCTGGTGAAGCACGTCTCATCGAAAGATGTCGGTCATATTCTGTCGCTGCTCGATACTACCTGTAATGTGGTAACCAACAAGGAAGTGGAAGCCACCTACTCCGCCGAGGAAAAGAACATTCTGCAGGTCGATTACATGTGGCATGCCTGGGACAATTCCCACATGCACCGGATCGCGCCCAGCATCGACGACATGCTGCAGATCTGGCAGGAAGAACTGGCTGCCAGCAAATAGTCGGCGACCGCCGGGTGGTGCAGACGCGCCACCCGGCATCCGCAGGGATACCTCCCCGGGCACGCAGCGCCTTGCGACCAGGCCGGCGGCATGTTTGACTTCCCCTGCCCGGCCTGCGTTCCGGGCAATGCCAACCCCACCCCCAGAGCGTGAAGAGAGATATGCCCGACGGCAACATCCTGGCAATCGACGACATCCAACGCAGCTATGGCAGTTATGCCGCGCTTAAGGGTGTCTCCCTCAGCGTCAATCCCGGCGAGTTCATCGCCCTGGTGGGGCCTTCCGGCTGCGGCAAGACGACCCTGCTGAAATTGATCGCCGGCTTCGAGACGGCACAGTCGGGCCAGATTCGCATCGAGGGCCGGGACATGACCGATGTTCCGGCATCGCACCGGCCAACCAGCATGGTCTTCCAGAAGCTGGCTCTGTTCCCGCATATGACGGTGGCCGAGAATATCGGCTTTCCCCTGAAATTGCGCAAAACCGCGCCCGCCGTCATTGCGCAGCGCGTGCGGGAAATGCTCAACCTGATGCAGTTGAAGCCGGAATACCTGAACCGGTTTCCCAAACAACTGTCGGGCGGCGAGCAGCAGCGTGTTGCCCTTGCCCGCTCCATGATCTCCTCGCCCAAGCTGCTGCTCCTCGATGAACCGCTCTCCGCGCTCGACGTGAAATTGAAGAAGGTGCTGCAGGCCGAATTGAAACGCCTGCACCGGCAGATCGGCGTCACTTTCGTGCATGTGACCCATGATCTCGAGGAAGCCATGATGCTGGCGGATCGGATCTGCGTCATGCGCAGCGGCGAGATTCTGCAGATCGGCGAGCCCAACGACATCTATTACCGCCCCGCCGATGCCTTCGTCGCCAGCTTCATCGGCGATACCAATCTGCTGCCGATCGAAATAAAGGAGCGCGATGCTCATGGCGTCAGCTTCATCGGCAGCGATTTTGGTGCGGCGACCCAGCATCTGGCGCGTGACCATGTAGCCCCGGCCAGCCGCCCTGGCCCGGCCCTGATGATGGTGCGGCCGGAATTGCTGACGCTGATCGGACCCGGCGAAACCGCCGATTGGCGCATTGTCGCCACCATCATCGAGATGTTCGGCAAAGGCGGCACCATTCAGTATCGCGCCCGCAGCCAGGCCGGTAGCGATCTCGTCTTCGAGATCCCTGGAACCGCCGATGCGCCGGTTGCCTTGAACGACCAGGTCGAACTTGGCTGGCGCCGGCAGGATGCCTTCATCATGCCGGCGCAGGCCTGATCCCGCCATGAGCCGCCATCGCCTGAAAATCGCCAAGGATGCGTCCGATGGAAAGTGAGATCGGCAAAACCTGGTCGGACCGCGCCCTGCTGATCAAGGCGCTGCCCAGCGTCATGCTGCAGACCGCCTTCTTTATTGCGCCTTTGATGATGACCATCCTCCTCACCTTCCAGCGCACCAAGAACTTCCAGCTGACCTGGACCTGGAGCCTGGATACCTGGATCGACGTCTTCACCAAGTCCTATTACTGGACGATCCTCGGCCATACCTTGTTCATGGCAGTCAGCTGCGTCGTCATCTGCGTGGCGCTCAGCCTGCCGATTGCCTATGCGCTGGTAACCCGGCTGCAGGCCTGGAAGAACCATGTTCAGGTGCTGATCACCTTCGCCTTTCTCACCGACTGCACCTTGAAGACCTTTGGCTGGGTGCTGTTTCTCGATAAAAACGGGGCAGCGAACTACCTGCTGCAGGAAATCGGCTTTCCGCCCGAGATAGTGGGCATCCTGTTCACCGACTGGGCGACCCTGCTCGGCATGGTCTACAACCTGCTGCCCTTCACCATCTTCACCATCTACCTGTCGCTCGACATGATCGACCGCTCGCTGGTCCTCGCGGCCTATGATGCCGGTGCCGGCAAGCTGCGCGCCCATTGGGAAGTGACCCTGCCGCTGTGCCGGCCAGGCATCTGGGCCGGCAGCGTGCTCGTATTTCTGTTGAGTGTCGGCGTCTTTCTGGAGCCGAAGGTGCTGGGCGGCGGCAAGACACCGATGTCCGCCGACCTCATCCGCCAGACCTTCCAGACGCGGGTCAACTGGCCACTGGGTGCTGCCTTGACGCTGGTGCTGATGGTGGTTTCCGTCTTCCTCATTCTGCTGTTCAGCCGCCTCTACGGGATGCGGCGCGCGGCGCTGGTGCAGTGAGGGTCGGATGTCACACCGCCTGCAATCACAGCTGATCAACATCGCCCTCTATGGCGGCATCGCCGTCATGCTGGTCTTCTTCTATATTCCGATCTTCACCCTGATCGCATTTTCGCTGCAATCCGGCCGGTTCCTCACCCTGCCCTTCGACGGCATCTCGCTGAAATGGTATGGCGACCTGTTCCGCAACGCCGATGCCGGCGTCGCCGTCTGGAATTCGACCTTCATCGCACTGATCGCCACACTGGTATCAACCGTGATCGGTTCCATGGCGGCGATCGTCGCCATCCGCTACCGCTTCTCCGGCCGGCAATTGTTCCGCGGCCTCAGCGCCGCACCTCTGGTCTTCCCGCAATTGCTGCTGGGAATCGTGCTGCTGATGTGGTTCTCCGTGCTCGGCAAGTGGTTCGATTTCAACACCGGCATCACCACGGCCATCATCGGCCACGTGGTCTATATCACGCCTTTCGTCCTGGTGATCGTCGCGGTCCAGGTCTACAACTTCGATGCCTCGCTGGAAGACGCCGCCCGCGATTGCGGCGCCAGCAACTGGGAGGTCTATCGCTACGTGACCATTCCCCTGCTCTGGCCCGGCATCTTCTCCGCGGCCCTGTTCGCCTTCCTGCTGAGCTGGGGCAATTTCTATCTGACCTACAGCCTGGCGGGATCGGCGCGCACCTTGCCGACCTTCGTCTTCAGCGGCATCGCCGTCGGCTCGTCGCCGCTCTATCCGGCGATCGCGACCGTCGTGTTCATTCCCGGTCTGCTCCTGGTCGTCCTCGCGGAGCGCTTCCGCCGCAAGTCGCTGGTCGCCTGACGCAAACGAGCGGAGATGGCGTCAGGGATCGGCGCAAATACCGCAGTCGCGGCGTGACCGTCAATCCGCGGCCAGCAATTGGGCCAACCGCCTCTCAGCTCGTTTGCACACCGTATTGCGCTTTTTCGAAGGATCGATGGTAGCAGCGGAGGGATTTGAACCCCCGACCAAGGGATTATGATTCCCCTGCTCTACCACTGAGCTACGCTGCCACCGTGGGCCGTTGGACCGGCCGAAGCCCGGGTTGCACCATGGAGGGAACCGGGCGGGGATGCGTATACTCGGCCCCCGGCGGGCTGTCAACCGGCCTCTAGGCCTTTCGGTAACTCTTTGAAATCCAGCCTTAATCGGCGAACATCGAGGTCAGCTTCAGGGCCACCCCCATGCTGCCCTCGACCTTCAGCTTGCCGGTCATATAAGCCAGGGTGGGGTCGAGCCCACCTGCCATCAATTTCTGCAGATTTTCGGCGGAAATGCGGATCGTGGTATTGGCATCGCCGGCTTCTTCATTGCCGATCACCGGCGGCTGCTCGGTGCCGTCCCAGAAGATCGTCCCCTCATCCAGGATGAATCTGACCTTGTAGCCGAGCTTCACATTCTGCCCGGCGCGGCGCCGCAGTTCTTCCGTCAATTCTGCCAGATCCATGACCGCCTCGCTCCCCTTGCTGCTTGATCGCCGGTGCGACGGCGAATCAGTTCTCGCGGCAGATCCAGCCGCCGCCCAATAGCCGCTCGCCCTGGTAGAAGACGCAGGCCTGACCGGGCGCGATGCCGAATTGCGGCTCTTCCAGCATTACTGTGGCAGTCCTTACCGACTGGTTAGCATCTTCCGCCGTGCCGCCTTCAAGCGTCACCGTCGCCGGCGCGGGCTGGCTCATGGAGCGTAGCTTGACCGTGACAGGCACGTCTTCCGTGGCTTCGCCCGGCCGGCCCAGCCAGTTGACCTCGCGCAGCACGACACGGTGACGCGCCAGCGCCGCCTTCGGCCCGACATAGACACGCCGGGTCGCCGGCTCGACCTTCACCACGTAAAGCGGCTCGTTGTTGCTGCCCTTGTCGTGGACGCCGATGCCGCGCCGCTGGCCGACGGTGAAATTGATGACGCCATTGTGCTGCCCCAGCACACGCCCATCGAGATGGACGATCTCACCCGGCTCGATGGAACCCGGACGCAGGCGTTCGACCACCTTGGCATAGCCGCCTTCCGGCACGAAGCAGATGTCCTGGCTGTCCGGCTTGTCGGCGACCGCGAGGCCAAGCTTGGCGGCAATGGCGCGGGTTTCCGTCTTCGGCACATCACCCAGAGGGAATCGCAGGAAATCGAGCTGCTTTTGCGTCGTGGCAAAGAGGAAATAGCTCTGGTCACGACCGGGATCGGTGCCGCGATGCATCTCGGCGCCGATGTTCGTCGGCACCCGCCGCACATAGTGACCGGTCGCCATCGCCTCGGCACCGAGATCGCGCGCCTGATCCATCAGATCGCGGAACTTGACCCGCTGATTGCAGCGTACGCAGGGGATCGGCGTTTCGCCATTGAGGTAAGAATCGGCGAATTCCTGCATCACCGCATCGGAAAACTTGTTCTCGTAATCGAGCACGTAATGGGGAATGCCGAGCTTGTCGGCGACCTGGCGCGCATCGTAGATGTCCTGACCCGCGCAGCACGCACCTTTCTTACCGACGGTAAGTCCGTGATCGTAGAGCTGCAGGGTGACGCCGACCACGTCATAGCCTTCCTGCGCCAGGAGAGCCGCCGTCACGGAACTGTCGACGCCGCCTGACATGGCGACGACGATCCGCGTCTCCCGCGGTGATTTGTCGAAACCGAGCGAATTCATCCTGTCCGTCTATCCTCTTCGCGCGCCCGTTCAGAGTGCGGCGTCAACCCGTATGGGCGGCGGCATATCACCCGCCATCCGCCGATAGGTCTCGGCCAGCGGCACGCCATCCATCAGGTGCTCGAACCAGTCCGGCACCACACGGGGCGCCCGCCCGTCAACATTGGGGGCCGCGAAGCCGGCGGCAATATGGCCTAGGGAAACCGTACGGCTTTCCGTGCTGAACCGTGCCTGCGCCTTGTCCAATGCGATACTGCCATGCAGATGCTGCCCGGAAAAGGCCAGCATGTCGCCCGGCTGCAGCACCAGCGGCATCCCGGCATTCACCGGCAATTCCCCGGTCGGCACCGGCAGGACCGGATAGCTGTCCGCCTTGCCTTCCTGCATCAAGCGCTTCAGCACCTCGAAATCCCATGTGGCGCTGGTATTGGCGACCGGCTCGTCCCAGAAACCCGGATAGAAGACAATGCTGCGATCGGCGGCACAGGGATAAAGCGGCGTCCACCAGTTGATCTGCTGCGGGATATTCGACCCCCAATTGTCGCGATGCGGCGGCAAGGGCCAGATGCGCCGCGCCTGGTGACTGGTCTGCGACGGCACGACGCGCAGCTGCAGCGGATCCCAATAGCTGTCGGCGGCATCCAAGCCGGTCTCGACCATCGCCTGCTTGAAGTTGGCAACGATCGCCGCATCTTCCTTGAACTGCGCCCGCAAACGGCGGACGCGTTTGACATAGGCCTCGCCCTCGATACGGGTCTCGGCCGTCAAGGGGGCGTCGTCCTGCAATCCGGCGCGGATCATCTCGTCGGCGCGTTTGCACAGCGCCTGCAGAGCCGGTACCTGGCGCCAGACCAGCAGATCACCGCCCAGCGCCAAGCGGCCCAATTCTTCGGCGGAGAGGGCCTGATCCAGGAAATGCAACGCAACCATCAGTCAGTCTTTCAGGATCTCGATGATCCGGCGATAGGGAGCCGGATCGATTGCCAGGCCAAAGGCCGCCGAGAAATGGCCCTGATCGCGGGTGAAGATATTCGCCGGCGGCAGCCGCCAGTGTCGTGCCAGACGCAGGCCGCCGGCATAAGGTGTCACGTTGTCGCGAAGCCCCAGCAGCATGACAATGCGCGCCGGGTCGATCGGCGCCTCCGCCGGCGCGTCGGTAATGCGCGCCAAAGCGGCGACATGCGGCGCGCGCCAGCCGGCGGCCAGCACGGCACGATCGACATCGGCCACCTGGCCCAGGGCGGAATCGGTGATAAGAGCGCTGACCTGATCCGTGGTCGTCAGCAGCAGCAGCGCATCCGGCCGGCAATTGGCCGGCCAATCCGCCATGTAATTGGTGGCGACCTGTGCGCTGAGGGCGCCGAGCGAGATGCCGCCCAGCGCCACGCGGACGCTGCCCGCCGCCCGGCACCAGTCGATCAGGGTGGCGAATTCGCCGGCCGTCTGCCGGAAATGGTTCAGGCCCGAAATCGGCGCCACCCGCAGAAAAGATTCGCCGCCATAGAAACCCGGCCGCACCCGGCGATTATGCCCGGGTCCATCGGGCATCAGAATGCGGATACCGGCCCGGGCCAAAGATAGAAAGTCGAGCGGCCCGGCTTCCATCATCTCCAGTTCCATGGAGAGGCCATGGGCCCAGATCAGGCTCGGCGTATCACCGGCAGCATTCAATGGCTCATAAACATGAACCCAGACGGTATCCGGCTCATCATTCGTCAAGCCGGCCTTCGCGGGACTGGTGAAACGCAGCCAATATTCGGCAACGCCGCGCACCATGCTGCGATGGCTGACGGTGACCACAGGCATTTCGGTCGGCGCCGCGAACAGCGCCGAGACCTCGGCATGTCCGTTCGGCAGCGCCGCAACCGCCGCCTCGGGGGCCAGTATCTGATAGGGTACCGCCGGAATCCCATACCATTTGGCAAACGGCATAAAGGACGAGCGCTGGCTGCTGAAAACCTGCGCCGTCTTCCGCCGGAGGCGTTCGATTTCCGCGAGATTTTCGGAGGATTCGGCTTTTCCGGCCTCAAAGGCCGCCTCCTGCCAGGCCGAGAAGGCCGCATTGGCTGCACGGCGAAGCTCAGCCGTCCGCAGCAATTTTTTTTCCAGCGCTCGCGTTGGCTTGCCCCGGCCCAAGACCGCGACGAAACGGTCGACATCGCCGTCAACCAGTGCCGCCGTCGCCCAGGCATGCGAGGCGGGCAGCAGCCAGCGAAAGCCCCAGAGACAGAGCCGATCAATGAAAGGCTTGGCGAGCAGGCGGGCGCTCAGACGGATCGGCGGCGAAATAGCCGAGAGCCCTGATGGCATGGCCTCACGCGGCTGCGACAATCCAGCAGCCGACGGCGGCGGAACCGTGTCGTCAGTCGCGCTCATCCAGCCACGCCATCTGAATGGCTTCCAGGATCTTTTCGTTCGACTTCTTGGGATCGTCGGCGAAATCCGGCAGTTCCTGGACCCATTTCCAGAGATCCGTGAAACGCAGATTCACCACGTCGGCATCGGGATGCGCGTCTTCCAGTTCGATGGCGATGTCGGTGACATCGGTCCAATGCAGCTTTTTCGCCATCGTCCGCTTCGGCTCCGGCCAACCGTTGTTTCGTTACTTGTCGACGGCCATGTTGCGGGTGGCGCCCGGCAGGCTGACGGTCAAGCCGTCCAGCTCTTCCGTCATCTTGATCTGGCAGCCGAGCCGCGATGTATGGGTCAGGCCGAAAGCAAGATCGAGCATGTCTTCCTCGTCCTCGCTGGCCGGCTCCAGCACATCATACCATTCCTGATCAACCACCACATGGCAGGTCGAGCAGGCCAGCGAGCCTTCGCAGGCACCTTCCAGGTCGACATTGTTGCGATGGGCGATTTCCATAACCGACAGGCCGATCGGTGCTTCCACCTCGAGCCGGCTGCCATCGGTATTGATGAACGTCATTTTAGGCATCTTATCTCTCCATCCAGGCCGCCGCGCCGTTATCCCGCGCGTTTGGCCCAATCGTTAATATCGGCCCTCAGTTTGACGGGTCAGTTGCCATACTCGCTTCGACCTCGTCAAGGCTATGCCCGGTCAGGGCCTGCGAAACCGCCCGATCCATGCGCTTTTGCGCAAAACCATGGGTCGCCTGGTCCAGGATATCCACCGTGGCGGCGATCCGGTCCCGATCTTCCGACGACATCGCCTGGCGTACTTGCGCAATGGCGGCGTCAATGGCGCCTCTTTCCGTCTCGTCGAGCAGGACGCCATCGGCCTTCAAGGCGGCTGCCAGGGCCAGCAGAACGCGTTCGGCCTCGACCCGGGCCTCGATCAGCAGCCGGCGCTCCATGTCGTCGCGGGCATGCGTCAGGCTGTCGCGCAGCATATTCGCCATTTCTTCCTCGGTCAGGCCGTAGCTCGGCTTGACGGCAATCTCGGCCTTGGCGCCGGTCAGGCGTTCTTCAGCACTCACCGTGACGAGGCCGTCGGCATCGACCGCATATTTAACCAGGATGCGGGCCGCCCCCGCCACCATTGGCGGAATGCCCTTCAGCTCGAAGCGGGCCAAGGAGCGGCAGGCATCCACCGTCTCCCGCTCGCCCTGCACCACATGGATCAGCATGCCGGTCTGGCCATCCTGATAGGTGGTGAATTCCTGCGCCTTGCCAACCGGGATCGGTGTGTTGCGTTCGATCACCTTCTCGACGATGCCGCCCACCGTCTCGATACCAAGGGAGAGTGGCGTCACATCGAGCAGCAGAGTATCGCTGCCGCGGGTCAGGGCCTTGGCCTGTTGCGCGGCGCCGACTGCGACGACCTCGTCGGGGTTGATATCGGCCAGAGGCTCGCGCCCGAAGAAGGCGGCCACCTGCCGCCGCACCAGCGGCACCCGCGTCGACCCGCCGACCAGAACGACGCCCTGGATCTGTGCAGCCGTCACCTTGGCATCCAATAGAACCTGGCGGCAGGCCGTGAGAGTCCGCGCCACCAGAGGTTCGACCAACTTTTCGAACACGGCCCGGCTGATCGACACATGCAGCTTGCGGCCCTCGACCTCGGCATCGAACCAGGCATCATTGCCGCTGGTCAGCGCCTCTTTGGCATGGCGCGCCGCCACCAGCAGAGCGCGGGCGCCGCCGCTCGACAAATTCGCGAGCTGCTGCTCAGCCGCCACCCATTCGGCGATGGCGTGATCCAGATCATCGCCGCCGAGTGCCGCGTCGCCGCCGGTCGCGAGGACACGGAAGACACCCTTCTCCAAGCGCAGCAGCGAAATATCGAACGTGCCGCCACCCAGATCATAGATCGCGTAGAGGCCTTCCGCCGCGCTATCAAGGCCATAGGCCAAAGCCGCCGCCGTCGGCTCGTTGACCAGGCGCAGCACTTCGAGGCCCGCCAGCGCCGCCGCGTCCTTGGTTGCATTGCGCGCAGCATCGTCGAAATAAGCCGGAACCGTGATGACGGCACGGTCGACCGGCTCGTCGAGCTTGTCTTCCGCCCGCTTCTTCAAAGCGCGCAGGATATCGGCTGAAACCTCGACCGGCGAAATGGCGCGCGCGCCGATCCGCAAACGCACCATGCCGCCGGCACTGTCTGCCGCCAGCGCATAAGGCAAGGCACCACCCAGCGACTTCACGTCGCCGATACCGCGCCCCATGAGGCGTTTCACCGAACTGACCACCCGGTCCGGATGCTGCAGCAGGAGAGCCTGCGCCGCCCGGCCGACCAGCGGTTCGTCATCAAGATAGGCGACGACGGAAGGGATCAGTCCGTCACCGCATTGGTCGCGCAGCACCTCGACATTGTCGGGGTCGCCGTCCGCATTCCCGGCATGCACCACGGCAACCACCGAATTGGTAGTGCCCAGGTCGATGCCGACGGCAATGCTACGCTGTGCGGCGTGCGGCTCCGGCGTCTCGCCGGGTTCGTGAATCTGCAATAACACGCTTATTTACTCTCGTGATCAGAAGCTTCCAGGGCGACGCGGCGCGCACGGGTTTCTTCCAGAAACTTGCGCAGATATTTCAAACGCGTCGTCAGTCGATTGGCCGCAACGAGGTCGTCGGCGGCGAAGGCTTTGGAAATCTCGGACAGCAGATGAATGGCATCGGCCCCGGCTTTCACCGAGAGTTTCTCGATCGCATCGATGCTCTCGGCCTCGGACAGCGCCTCGCGGGCTTCCAGAACTTCCATCAGCAAAACCGGATCGGCAATCGTCTGGTCCCGGTCGACTGCCGCGGCCTGCCCCTTCAACTCCAGCAGATAGGCCGCGCGGCGCAAGGGGTCGCTCAGGGTCTCGAAGGCCTGGTTGAGCGAAACCGACTGCTGTTCCGCCATCGCCCGCTCCTTGGCCGGCTTCGTGGCGAAACGATCGGGATGCACGCTGCGCTGGAAGCCGAGATAACGCTTCTCAAGCAGATCGAGGTCGATGTCGAAATCGGGCTCGAAACCGAGGCGGCTGAAATGATGCGACTGACGCGGCGGTTGGATCGCACCGCAGGTATGGCAGAACATAGCCTTGATCGAAACTGGTCCCTTGCAGGACCAGCATTCCGCCAAAGCGGCGCGCGGGGTGGCCTTGTTGTCGCCGCCGATCATCATGTCACTCTAACTCAGACGTGGAAGGATTCGCCGCAGCCGCAACGACCCTTTTCATTGGGATTGCGAAACTGGAAGCCGGCTTGCAGCTTCTCTTCGACATAATCCATTTCGGTGCCGAAGATGAACATGGCCGCCTTCGGATCGATCAGAACGGTAACCCCGTCCTGCTCGACCTTTTCATCCATCGGTCCGGGTGCGTCGGCGAATTCCAGCGTATAGCTGAGGCCCGAACAGCCCTTGGTGCGCACACCGATGCGAATGCCGGCCGAAGGCTTGCCGCGCTTGTCCAGCAACTCCCGCACGCGTTCAACGGCGCTTGAGGTCAGTGTCATCGCTGCCGGGCGCGGCCGCGCCGCCCGCTTGGGGGCCGATGCCGGCGCAGCGCTCGCTACCGCCCCGGCATCAGATGCCGTGCTATTCTCTGTGGTGGTCGCCTGTTCAGTCACGATCTCTACTCGCTTTACTCGGCTGCCTTGCTGTCGCTCGACTGATGCTTCTCGCGATAATCCTTGATTGCCGCCTTGATCGCATCTTCCGCCAACACGGAGCAATGGATCTTCACCGGCGGCAGCGACAATTCCTTGGCGATCTGGGTATTCTTGATCTGCTCGGCTTCGGCCAGCGTCTTGCCCTTGACCCATTCGGTTGCCAGCGAACTGGACGCGATTGCCGAGCCGCAGCCGAAAGTCTTGAACTTCGCATCCTCGATACGGCCATCGGCGCCGACCTTGATCTGCAGCTTCATGACGTCGCCGCAAGCGGGTGCACCGACCAAACCGGTACCGACAGTGTCGTCGCCCTTGTCGAGCGTGCCGACATTGCGCGGGTTGTCGTAGTGATCCAGCAATTGATTGCTATAGGCCATGGTAACTCTCCCTTAATCCAAAATCGATCCGATACCGATCAGTGTTCGGCCCACTGGATCGATTTAATATCGATGCCTTCCTGCGCCATTTCCCACAATGGGCTCATGGCTCGCAGGCGATTGACGGACTGGACGATATGTTCGACGGCATAGTCGACGTCCTGCTCTGTCGTGAAACGGCCGATGCCCAGCCGCAATGACGTGTGCGCCAGTTCCTCTTCGACACCCAGGGCGCGCAGCACGTAAGACGGTTCCAGCGAGGCCGAGGTGCAAGCCGAGCCCGAGGAAACCGCGAGATCCTTGATCCCCATCATCAGCCCCTCGCCCTCGACATAGGCGAAGGAGATGTTGAGATTACCGGGAATGCGCTGCTCCAGATCGCCATTGAGATAGACCTCCGGCAGCTGCTCCTTGATCTTGTTGTACATGCGATCGCGCAGGTACTTCAGCCGCTCGACTTCGGCACCCATCTCGCGCTCGGCAATGGCGCAAGCTTCACCCAGACCGACGCAAAGCGGAGTCGGCAGGGTACCGGAACGCATGCCGCGCTCCTGCCCGCCGCCATGGATCAAAGCCTCCAGACGCACGCGCGGCTTGCGGCGGACGTAAAGCGCACCGACGCCCTTCGGGCCATAGATCTTGTGGCCGGAGATCGACATCATATCGATATTCATCGCATTGACGTCGAGCGGGATCTTGCCGACCGCCTGGGCCGCGTCGGTATGGAAATAGACGCCGCGCTGGCGACAGATCTTGCCGATCTCGGCCAAGGGCTGGATGACGCCGATCTCGTTATTGACCGCCATGATCGAGACGATGACCGTCTTGTCGGTGATCGCCGCCTTCAACTGCTCGAGATCGATGAGCCCGTTCTGCTGCACCGGCAGATAAGTGACCTTGAAGCCTTCCATCTCCAGATGCCGGCAGGAATCCAGGATGCATTTATGCTCCGTCACCGTGGTGATGATGTGGTTCTTCTTGTCCTTGTGGAAATGCGCGACACCCTTCAGCGCCAGATTGTTCGATTCCGTCGCACCCGAGGTGAAGATCACTTCCTTTTCATCGGCACCGATGATCGACGCCACCTGGCGGCGCGCCTTCTCGACACCCTCTTCCGCGTCCCAGCCGAAGCTGTGATTGCGCGAATGCGGATTGCCGAATTTCTCGGTGAAATAGGGCAGCATGGCCTCGACCACGCGCGGATCGCAGGGCGTCGTCGCCTGATAGTCGAGATAGATCGGCAAATGCGGCTGGTTGGTGCCGGCTGATCCGGTCTGGACTGATCCGTTCGGGCCCGATCCATTCTGGACTGTCTTGTTTACGCTCATGCTCACTCCACTCCTTCCTGCTCAAGCAGCCGAGAAGACGCCGCCGGCGGCATCGGCTGCCGCGCCCTGGCGTCCCTGGATGGAAGACCAGGCCGCGACAAAGCGCTCCACGTCTTCCTGCCTTGACTGCCAACCTAAACTGACACGAATGGCGGTACCGGCGGTCGCCGCACCGAAACCCATCGCGGTAATCACATGACTTGGCCGCACCTTGCCCGATGAACAGGCAGAGCCGGCACTGACGGCGACGCCCGCCAGGTCGAGTGCCATGACCAGAGTCTCGCTGTTCTTGCTCCCCGCCGCGAAGCAGGAGGTATTGGGCAGCCGCTCATGCGACTGCGGCAGCGCCATGCCCTGGCCGCGGCCGAAAAAGGTGATCGGCTGGCCCAGAGACAGCAGTTGCGCTTCCAGCTCGTCGCGCAGCCAGGCGATACGTGCCAGCTCAGCACTGGTATCGACCATCGCCGCCGCGCCGAATCCGGCGATCGCCGCGACATTCTCGCTGCCGGCCCGCCGCCCGCGTTCCTGGCCGCCGCCGAGCAGCAAAGCCGTGATCTCACGGTCGCGGCCGAGAATCAGAGCACCGATACCCTGCGGCCCGCCGATCTTGTGGGCTGACAAGGTGAGGAAATCGATCCCTTGGGTGGCGACATCGACCTTGATACGGCCGGCCGCCTGCGCCGCATCGACATGCAGCAAAGCGCCATAGCGATGCGCCATTTCACTGACGGCGCCGATCGGCTGAATAACGCCGGTTTCGTTATTGGCCATCATGATCGAGACGAAGGCCGGCCGCGCATCCTGCCGCAGAACAGCCTCGAAATGATCGAGATCGATCTCGCCGCTGCGCTGGACCTGGATGCTCTCCGCCGCCATCTCACGGGCCGGCTTCAGAATGGAATCGTGCTCGATGGCGGAAACCAGCACCCGGCGATCGCCGGCATTGAGCAGCGCCAGGTTATTGGCTTCCGTGCCGCCCGAGGTAAAGATGACATTCTCCGCCCGCGCGCCGGTCAGCAAGGCGACCTGCTGGCGCGCCATATCGACATGCCGCCGCGCCGCCCGGCCATAGGCATGCACCGAAGAGGGATTCCCGGTCTCCTGCAGGACGGACGTCATCACCGCCAGCGCCTGGGGGCGCAGCGGGCTCGTCGCGTTATAGTCAAGATAGGTCACCGGCTTCATCTTTACCTGTATATTTGATCTAGGATCATTCTGCCGCGACGGTGGTCGGATCGGCGGCTGGCACTGTCGGCGACTTCAAGCTGGTTACTGCGGCACCATCCGTCAGCGGCGCTGCTCCGTCTGCGCGCTCCATCGCCGTGGCCTTGCCGAGCACGCGGCGATTGCAGACGTCGGCCAACGAAACCGCGCTGAGGAATAGCTGAATCTGATGCGACAGCTCTTCCCACAAATCATGCGTGAGACAGCGGCTCTTATCGCTGTGGCAACCGGCCGCGGAATTCGGCTTACATCGTGTGGCGCGGATCGGCTCGTCGACCGCCAGAATCGCGTCCGAGATGCGCGTATCCTCGGCGCTGCGTGCAAGCAGATAGCCGCCACCGGGGCCGCGAACGCTCTTGACGAGGCCGCTGCGCCGCAGCTTGGCAAAAAGCTGCTCTAGATACGAGAGGGAAATTTCCTGCCGCGCGGAAATATCGGCAAGCGCCACCGGGCGCCCGTTGCTGTTGCTGGCAAGATCCACCAGCGCCATGACCGCATAACGTCCTTTGGTGCTCAGCCTCATCGACTTGCCTCCTTCAACCAGCCGCCGCCATTCTCATTGCCGACGACTTCATCAGTCGACGCGATCGCCTTCGGCCGCGTGCCGGTGACGACGAGATGGGATTTGGCTTCTTCGATTTCCGATTCCATGGCGGTGATACGCGCCTGCATGCTTGAGACCTGATCGAGCAGGCCCTCGATGGCCCGCGCCGTCGGGTCCGGCAGATCGCGCGTCGGAATGCCGTAGGCATTGAATTCGTTGCAACTGCCCTTGGGCATGACCACGCGGCCGGGATTGCCGACCACTGCCGCACCGGAGGGCACGTCTTTCAGCACCACCGAGGCGGCGCCAACGCGCGCGCCCACACCAACGGTGATGTTACCCAGCACCTGCGCACCTGCGCCGATGATCGCCCCGGACTCCACCGTCGGATGGCGCTTCACGCCGACCTGAGCCGCCGAGTTGACCGAGGGCAGGATACCGCCCAGGGTCACGCCCTGATAGAGAGTGACATCGTCGCCGACGATGGCCATTTCGCCAATGACCGTACCCATCCCATGGTCAATGAACAGGCGGCGGCCGATCTGGGCGCCAGGGTGTATCTCAATACCGGTCAGCCAGCGCGCTGTTTGCGAAACCACCCGGCCGAGGATCTTGAGACCGTTGCGCCAGCACAGATTGGCCAGCCGATGGGCCAGAACGGCGTGGAAGCCCGGATATGTCAAAGCCACTTCCAGCCGCGACCGCGCCGCGGGGTCACGCGCGATGATGGAATCAAGTTCCGCCGCAAGGCGCTTGAAAATCATACCGGCCATCGTGTTTACTACCTCGCCATTGGGCGCCAAGACCGACGGCTCTTGTCGGATATTGGCTGAGGCTTTGCGGGAACATCCTTACATGTCGGTCATATAGTATGTCCCACTACTACAGTCAAGTTTGACCCCGGTTGTCAAAGCAACATAGCCGCCCATAACCCTATGATAACGTCAACCATCTGTCATATTCGCGCAAAAACTGGTCTGCCGCTTAAGCCGGGAAGTTCCCGAAAACCTGGCCGGTTAGGGCAGCGTCTCGCAGAAAAGATAAAAGAATCGAGCTGATTAGGCATGCCTGAAGTAATCATGAACGGGCCGGAAGGCCGCCTGGAAGGACGTTATCAGCCGGGGACCACCCCGAACGCGCCGATCGCCTTGATGCTGCATCCGCATCCGCAGCACGGCGGGACGATGAACAATAAGGTGGTTTATGCCCTGTTTCAGTCCTTCCAGAAGCAGGGCTTTGCCGTGCTGCGCTTCAATTTTCGCGGCGTCGGCCGCAGCCAGGGCAAATTTGACCGTGGCGAAGGGGAATTGAGCGATGCCGCTGCCGCCCTGGACTGGCTGCAGACGGTCAATCCCAATGCCAGCCAGTGCTGGATCGCCGGCTTTTCCTTCGGCGCCTGGATCAGCATGCAGCTGCTGATGCGCCGGCCGGAGATCAGTGGCTTCATCTCGGTGGCGCCGCCCGCCAATATCTATGATTTCAGCTTCCTCGCCCCCTGCCCTTCGTCCGGACTGATGATCCAGGGCGACCAGGACACCATCGTGCCGCAGGAATCGGTGACCAAGCTGGTCAACAAGCTCAGCCATCAACGCGGCATCAAGATCGATTACAAGGTCATCCCCGGCGCCAGCCACTTCTTCACCGAACACCTGGATCAAATGACCCAGGTCGTGGACGACTATCTCAATGTCCAGGTGCCCGAAGTGGCCGCCAAGATCCGCGCCACGCGCTGAGTTCTTCTCGATCTTCCTGCTAACAATAATGCCGCGCCCAGTGAGCGCGGCATTATTGTTTGGCGGCTGCCGAAACGGCCGGATGCAATCTGCCGCCGGTCAGCGGCTGCGGCACCCCCGTGGTACCAGGAAAACTGATCGGCAGACCGGCCTTGGCCCGGACCGCCATGAAGGCAAAGGCCTGCGCCTCGAGGGCATCGCCGTCCCAGCCGACGGCTTCCACCGGCTCGACGCTGACCTTCAGTTCCGCGCGCAAAGCTGCCATCAGCACCGGATTGCGCCGGCCACCGCCGGTCACCAGCCAGCGCTTGGGCGCTTGCGGCAGCCAGCGCAGGGCCTGAGCGACACTGGCGACGGTGAAAGCCGTCAGTGTGGCAGCACCATCCGCCGCCGATAATCCCTCCGGCATGAAGGCTTGGAAGGCGTCCCGGTCGAGGGATTTTGGCACCGGCAAGGCGAAATAAGGATGTTCCAACCAGGCTGCCAGACGATCGCCGTCGATCTTGCCGGCGCGGGCCAGCGCGCCATCCAGATCCACCGCCCGACCGGTATGGCGCAAAGCCCAGTCATCGATCAGCGCATTGGCTGGACCGGTATCGAAGGCAATCAGCCGCTGCACTTCGGATTCCTCGCCAATCCAGGTCACATTGCCGACCCCGCCCAGATTGAGCACCGCCAAAGGCCGTTCCAGGCCGCCGGCCAAAGCGTCGTGCAGGATCGGCGCCAGGGGAGCGCCCTGCCCGCCGGCCGCGACATCGTCCGAGCGGAAATCATTCACCACATCGATCCCGGTGCGCCGCGCCAGCAGTGGACCGTCGCCGATCTGCCAGGTACGCCGCCTGTCGGGCTCGTGCAGGATGGTCTGGCCATGGAAGCCGATCAGGCCAATCTCGCGCGGCGACCGTCCGGCGCGGCCGAGCAGCATCTGCACGGCGGTGGCATGGCGCTCCGTCAGTTCCCGCTCCACCTCGGCGAGCGGTCCCTTGCCGCCCAGGCATTGCCGCAGCTGGGCGCGGAAGGCGTCGTCATAAGGCAGGGTCAAAGCCGGGCCGAAAGCCGTGATCAGATGCCCGTCGCTGCGGATCAGGGCGGCATCCACCCCATCGCAGGAGGTCCCGCTCATCAGGCCGATCGCCCAGATTTCCGCCGGTCCCGCCTCTTCGGTGCCGATTTTGGCCGTTTTTACCGCCTTGGCTGTCGCGCCACCCATGGATGCGCCCTTCGTTGCTGCGCTCAGGTCAATGTGTTACATCACCGGCCGGTTAAACTGAAGTCCAGCACATTTCTGTCAAATCGACGAGCCGATCATGTTCAAGCCGAAATCCGACTTCCTGCAGGTGATCATCGAGCGGGGCTACCTGCATCAATGCACCGGCCTCGAAGAACTGGACGCCTTGGCCGCCAAGGGTCCGATCACCGGTTATATCGGCTTCGACGCCACCGCCGATAGCCTGCATGTCGGCTCCATGGTGCAGATCATGCTGCTGCGGCGACTGCAGCAGACGGGACACCGGGCGATCGCGCTGATGGGCGGCGGCACCACCAAGATCGGCGATCCCAGCTTCCGCGACCAGTCGCGCCCGCTGCTCGATGAAGCGGCGATCGACGCCAATCTCGGGGGCATCCGCAAAGTCTTCGACAAATTCCTCAAGTTCGGCAGCGGCCCCACCGATGCCATCATGGTCAACAATGCCGATTGGCTGGACAAACTGAACTATATCGAGTTCCTGCGCGATTTCGGCCGCCACTTCTCGGTCAATCGCATGCTGAGCTTCGATTCCGTCAAGTTGCGCCTCGAACGCGAACAGCCGCTGACCTTCCTCGAATTCAATTACATGATCCTGCAGGCCTATGACTTTGTCGAGCTGGCGCGGCGGCAGAAATGCTGCCTGCAGATGGGCGGTTCGGATCAATGGGGCAATATCGTCAATGGCGTCGAACTCGGCCGCCGTGTCGATGAAGTCGACCTCTTCGGCCTCACCTCGCCGCTCATCACCACCGCTTCCGGCGCCAAGATGGGCAAGACCGCGGCGGGCGCCGTGTGGCTCAACGAGGATAAGCTTTCCAGCTATGACTACTGGCAATATTGGCGCAACACCGAGGACGCCGATGTGGTTCGTTTCCTGAAGCTGTTCACCGATCTGCCTTTGGGCGAAATCGCCAAGCTGGAGAAACTCCAGGGCGCCGAGATCAACGAGGCGAAGATCATCCTTGCCAATGAAGCGACGCGGCTGTGCCACAGCGCCGAAGCCGCCATGGCCGCGGCCGAAACAGCGCGCCGCACCTTCGTCGAAGGCGGCCTCGGCCAGGAACTGCCAACGGTCGACATCGCCGCGGCGGAATTGGCCGCCGGCATCGCCGCCTATGAGCTGCTGCGTCGCAGCGGCCTGGTGGCCAGCAACGGTGAAGCGCGGCGCCTGATCAAAGGTGGCGGCGCGCGCCTCAATGATGCCCTCATTGATGACGACAACCGCAAGATCGGCAGCGCCGATGTCAATGCCGAGGGCGTCATCAAGCTGTCCTTCGGCAAGAAGCGGCATGCGGTGGTAAGAATCGTCTGAGGGGGCGATCTGCCTCGGCGCCGACAGCATGCCGGCCGCCTGACCGCCGCTTGATTCCTATTTGTCTTTCGGTCGATTGTTCGGATTCGCCTGCTGCGGCGTTTTCTTGCCGTTGGAATCGCCGCTATCGCCCTCGTCATCGGTGCCGGTGAAAAGACCGCGCAGAAAGCCCGGCGCCAGGGCAGACCAGGGATTCACATTGATCTTGGGTTCCGCCAGCGAGCCGCTGATGTCATAGGTGGCGGCGAACAATCCCTGTCCCTCGCCCCCCTGCAGCAGGTTGCCGATGAGGGGGATGTTGCCGAGAATGCTGTTGAACGCATAGGCGGGAACCAGCGTGCCTTTGACATTGATCTGGTTGCGATCGAGATCGATACGGCCGGCGGCCGTAAGGCCGATCGACGGTCCAGCGCTGCGGAATCTGCTGACGTCGATGACGCCGCGTGTCTTGGTGAATTTGGCGCTGGCGCCGTCGAAGAAGAAACCTTCCCCGGTCAGCACGTCGACCAGGCCGGTCAGCGATGCAACCGTCAGAAAGCGCGCGAAGAAGGGAGTCTTCACCAGACGATAGGAAGTAACCTGCATCTTGCCGCGCAAGGGGCGATGCGGTTCGTTGTCCTTGACCGTTCCCGACATGGTCAGGGTGCCGCCCTTGATCGAATCATAAATATCGAGCGCTTTAAGGGCGCCGCCGCCGTCCTTGGTCTGCGCCAGCAAGCTATGAGTACCGTTGCCGGCCGGCCGGTAGACCAGCGACAGGCGCTCCCCGCTCGGCAGAGTCCCGCCGACATCGATGATGTCCCACCACATCGGATCGTGACTGAGCTCGACCGTGACATTCGTCAACTGGCGGCCATCGGCGACCCTGACGGTCGAGAGATTGGCCGCCTTCAGCGTGAAGGGTCGCTGCGGGGTGTTTTCTTCGCGATCGAGCGTCGCGTCGTCCTTGGGAGCATCGTCGCTTGCCATATAGGGTTCGACATCGAGCTGGCCACCGCCGACCGAAACATCGATCCGATCGCCGGTGAATTTGGCGACCACGTCGCTGATGCTGGTCTTGCCGTAGCCGGCACGGTTGATATTGATGTGGTCGATGCCGCCGCCCGGCTTGAAGGCCAGATTTCCGGCAATCGTGTCGCCACCGGCATTGAGCTGGAACTGCGGGATGGACAACGCCTGGTCGCCCTTCAATTTGAGCGTGAGTTTGGCATCGGCGGGCTTGCCTGCCTCCTTGCGCCATTTCAGGAAATCGACCGCCAGCGAAGACTGCGTCAGGTCGAAAGCCGCATCGAGCGTCGCCGTCTTGTCGGAAAAACGGGTAAAGGTCAGATCGGCCTTGCCCGGCCCCTCCACCAGAGGCCGGTAGTCATAGCCGAGCTGAGCACGTTGCTCTGCCGTTGCGGTGCCGATCGCATGGATCTGCTCATCGAACGGCGCCTTATCGGTGAAATTCTCGATCCAGTTCACGTCCAGCGGAATGCCGGCCAGCTTGACCGGCCCCGTTACCGTCATGCCGGCTTGCGTGAGCTTGAGCTGAAGATTGCCATCGGAGACATCCTGTCCGAACATCGCGTCCTTCAGGCCGATATTTGCCAATTGCGCGGCGACCGACAGCTTGACCTGGGCGAAGGTCAGATTCTTCGCTGCGGGAAAATCGAATTGCAGATGCGCGGTGGCATCGCCGCTGCTGCTCTGCGGCTTCAAACCCAGCTTCGAGGGATAGCCCAGCCGCGGGTTGTCGAGCAGGACCAGGGCATCCCGCAAAGGACTGGTCAGATCGCCGCCGATGCTGATGAACTGGTCTTCCTGGTCAAGACCGGTGATCAGGACCTTGCCGCCGGTCAATTTGATGGCGCCCGCCTGGCCCGATTTGATATCGGCGGCGAATTGCTTTTCCGTGAAGCTCGCCGTGGCGACCCCGTCGGTGATGGGCGGCAAGGGCCGCAGATAATGGACGGTCAGACCGCTGGTCTGCATCGTGCCGTTGAGCTGGACCTGCGCATGTTGCGCCGAATCGGGCGGCAGTCGCACATGGATATCGGCCAGCAGGCTGTCGATCATGCCGGCCGGTATGTTCGGCACCAGCCAGACGCGGGTATTCTCGGCAGCACCGTTCGGCCAGTAGCCGTCCATGAGGGCCGCATCGATCTTGCTGCCGGCCAATTTCAGGGTGATCTGTGCCGGACCGCCGTCGCTGGCGACACCCCGCAAAATGCCGTCGATCTTGCCGGAAATCTGCAACTTCGGACCGTCGATATCCGCCGACAGATCGAAGATGTCGATCAGATCATTGCTGGAATCGAGGCTGCCGATCAGGCTGGCGGACTGCACGGGAATCGGTTTCTTGGTCCGCCCCTGCAGATCGACCACACCCGGTCCGCCGCTCATTTCGAAATGGGCCGGGCCGATCTTGCCATCGAGCCCGAATTCGGTTTTCAGCCGGCCGCTGAGATGCATATCCGTGCTGCTGAGCAAGGGCGCGAGGCCGGGCTGCAGCAGGCTGACGCGCGAGACGTCGAGATTGGTGACGGTCGTGTCGACTTCGACTGTCTGGGTCGCCGCGCGCAGGGTCAGATGCCCCGTCAACGCGGCCGGCTGGCCAAGATCGGGCGACACCAGACTGACGGTCCCGTCTAGCCCCTCCGCATCGCGCGTGACCGACACCTGCACCTGATCTGCCCGCCAGGACGTGCCGGCCGTGCGGTCCACCACCAGCACTTTCCCGCCGATCAACGCGACCTCGGTCAAATAGCCGGTCTGCTTGCGTGGATCCGGTGGCGACGTCATTTCACCCAGGATCTTCGCGAGAATCGCCGATTGGTTGTCCTGGTTGTCGCTTTCCTCAGTGGGGGGGGTGTCATTGTTGTCGCCTCCGATCTGGCGTGTCCCGAACATCAGGCGATTGTCCCGGCTGCGCCACAGACGCAAGGATGCGCCGAACACTTCGATCCGGCTGGGCGCCACGATTCCGCGCATCAAGGCGCGCGCACTGACGGCGATCGACGCCTCCGGAATGGTCGCCAGTTCGCGGCCCCTGCGGTCGCGGACATGAAGGTTGACGCTGCGGATATCAACCGCCCGTTGCCAGCCCGCCCAGGTCAGGATGGCATCGTCGATGCTGATCTGCAGATCCTGGTCCGGGCCGTTTACCGCCCTCTCGAGATAGGGAACCAGGAATTGGAGATGAATCGGGCCTTCATGTGTCAGCCGGTAAGCGAGAAAACCCAGCAACAACGCCAGCCCGGCCAGTGTGGCGGCGAAAATCTCGAGCAGAAACTTGGCGGTGCGGCGAATCAAGCCCGCGCCATCCTGCTCTCACCGGTGCCGCCCGTACCGGTTATGGCTGGCAGCGTCCTGGACAAGCGGCCCTTGACCCCGGGCGCCGGCTTCAGCAGTGTCGACTTGGCTGCTGCGTAGCGCCATTGACTGATGACGTTTTTTTTCACGGATCCAGGTTCCTCCCCGCCAATGCTGCCGCTGTCACTTCCGCTGCCCCAAGCCAGCGATCGGCGCCAAGCCGATCTTGGTCGCCAGCAATTCCTGGAAAACATCGCGGCTGACCAGGTCGAACAGCTGCCGGAGCATACCGCGGCATTGCTCGATGCGATCTTCGGCAACAGTCCCTATCTGGGCCATTGCCTGCTGGCCGAATCGACGCTGTTTTTGCAAGTTTTAACCAACGGGCCCGACGCTGTCTTCAGTAAAGTGCTGAAAAGGCTGGAAGAAGAGATTGCCGTCACGCTCGATGACCGCGTCGCCATGCACTTGCTGCGGCGTGCCAAGCGGCAATCGGCTTTGCTGATCGCCACCGCCGATATCGCCCGAGGGTGGTCCCTGGAGCAGGTGACGGCAGCCTTGAGTGATCTCGCCGAGACGGCCTTGCAGGCCACTATTGGCCTCCTTTTGCGGCAGTTGCACGAAAAAGGCGAGATCGCCTTGCCCGACCCGACGCTGCCGATGGTTGACAGCGGTCTTATCGTCCTTGCCCTCGGCAAACTCGGCGCGCGCGAGTTGAATTACAGTTCCGATATCGACCTGATGATCCTGTTCGACCCGGATAAGGTCGATTATCGCGGCAGAAAGACCGTGCAGGAATGTTTCGTGCGCCTGGCCCGCAATCTCGTGCGATTGCTGCAGGATGTCACCGAGGACGGATATGTTTTCCGTACCGACCTCAGGCTGCGGCCCGACCCCGGCTCGACGCCGCTGGCGATTTCCACCTTGGCGGCCGAGACTTATTACGAAGGCATGGGCCAGAACTGGGAACGCGCCGCCATGATCAAGGCGCGGGTGGTCGCCGGCGACGTGATTTCCGGGGCGGAATTCCTGCGCAATCTGCGCCCCTTCATCTGGAGGAAGCATCTCGATTTCGCGGCAATCCAGGATATTCACTCGATCAAGCGCCAGATTCATGCGGTCAAGGGCCATCGCGAAGTCGCTGTCGCCGGCCACAACATCAAGGTGGGGCGCGGCGGCATCCGGGAAATCGAATTCTTTGCCCAGACCCAGCAACTGATATGGGGCGGGCGCCAGCCGGAACTGCGCGTATCCCCGACCTGCGATGCCATCGACGTCTTGGTCAGATTGGGCCGCACGCGCCCGGAAGTCGCCGCCGATCTGCTGACCGCTTATCGCTATCTGCGCCATGTCGAGCACCGGCTGCAGATGATCGCCGATCAGCAAACCCAGACCCTGCCGGAGGTCGGTCCCGGCCTTGACCGCTTGGCCCTGTTCTGCGGCCATCGCGACACGGCCGAGTTCTCGCAGACATTGTTGCATCATCTCGGGCAAGTGGAGGACCACTATGCCGAATTGTTCGAAGAAGCGCCGTCTCTCGGCAGTGCCGGCGGCAAGGAAGCCGGCAATCTTGTCTTTACCGGCACGGAGGATGACCCGGAAACGGTCAAGACCTTGCAGCGTATGGGCTTCCGCGACGGCGCAGACGTTTCGGCGCTGATTCGTGCCTGGCATCATGGCCGCTATCGCGCCACGCGCAGCGCCCGGGCTCGCGAGCTGTTGACCGAGTTGATGCCGCAACTGCTCGATCAGCTGGCGAAGACTGCCGATCCGGACATGGCCTTTCGCCGCTTCGATGCCTTCCTGCGCGGCCTTCCCGCCGGCGTACAACTGTTTTCCCTGCTGCACCTCAATCGCAGCCTGCTTAGCCTGGTCGCCGAAGTGATGGGATCGGCCCCGTTGCTGGCCGATCAGGTCAGCCGCGCGCCGGCCTTGCTCGACAACGTGCTCAGCGCCGGCTTCTTCGAGGCGGTGCCACAGGCAGAAGACCTGCGCAGCGATCTTGCGCGGCAGTTGGCCCTCGCCAACGATTTCCAGGACAGCCTCGATATCCTACGGCGCTGGGCCCAGGACCGGCGTTTCCAGGTCGGTGTCAGATTGCTGCACAGTGCCGCCCATATCGACGAAGCCGCGGGCAGCCTCAGCGACATTGCCGACACCGTCATTGCCGCCCTGCTGCCGCTGGTGGAGCAGGAATTCGCCCGCCAGCATGGCCGCCTGCCCGGCAACGGCATGGCCGTGGTGGCGCTCGGCCGGCTCGGCAGCCGAGAAATGACCGTCACCTCCGACCTCGATCTGGTCTTCATCTACGATATTCCCGGCGATATCCCTGACTGGGAAACAATCGGCTCGGACGGCGCGAAACCCCTGCCGCCGATCCAGTATTATGCCCGCCTGGCACAACGTTTCATCAACGCCGTCACCGCACTAACCGGCGAGGGCAAGCTCTACGACGTCGATATGCGGCTGCGTCCCTCCGGCAATTCCGGCCCCATCGCCAGCGGCCTCCCCGCTTTCGAGAAATATCAGAGCGAAGAGGCCTGGACCTGGGAGCATATGGCGCTCACCCGCGCCCGCGTCATTGCCGGTGCACCTGCCTTGCAGAAGCGTCTTGCGGCGGCATTGCGGCGGGTGCTGGCACGCCGTCGCGACATTCCGAAGCTGCGCGCCGATATCCTCGACATGCGCCAGCGTATCGCCCAGCAATACCGCAGCGACGATCTATGGGACCTCAAATATTATCGCGGCGGCCAGGTGGATATCGATTTCGCCGCCCAGTTCCTGCAACTGCGCTACGCTCCGGACTATCCGGGCATTCTGCAACGCAGCCCGGCCGCCTCGCTGGCCGCCGCCGCGGAGGCCGGCCTGCTGAGGCGGGATATCGCCGCCGAGTTGATCGAGGTCGGGCGCTATTGGACCCGGTTGCAGCAAATGATCCGCCTCCTGGTAGGTGGCAGGATCGACGAAACGAAACTGCCGCTCCCCACCCGGCAGCATCTGGCGGAAATCGGCGGTTGTGCCGATTTTGCCGCGCTACGCCGGGAAATCGAGCGGCGGGCCGCCGTCGCCTTTCGCCACGTCACCAGCTTGTTATCTGGCGAGGCGGGCTGAAATGGCTATCATGCCGCCCGAAGACTGCATCGGGAATCGGCGGCTGCGGGCGGCGATGCTGATGTGGAAACAATGCGACAACAGAGGGCAACGACATGGCACTGAGCGTTGGCGACAAGGCACCGGCCTTCAGCATGAAAACCGATGGCGGCGGCAAGGTCTCGCTCTCGGGTCTGAAAGGCAAGACCGTGGTGCTTTACTTCTATCCGAAGGACGATACCAGCGGCTGCACTGCCGAGGCCTGCAGCTTTCGCGACGATCAATCGGCCTTCAACAAGGTCGACGCCGTGGTGATCGGCGTCTCGCGCGACAGCGTCGAGAGCCATGACAAGTTCAAGAAGAAACACGATCTCAATTTCCAGCTCGGCAGCGACGAGACCGGCAAGGTGACTGAGGATTACGGCGTCTGGGTCGAGAAAAGCATGTATGGCAAGAAGTATATGGGGATCGAGCGCGCAACCTTTCTGATCGACGGCAAGGGCGTCATCCGCAACATCTGGCGCAAGGTCAAGGTGCCGGGCCATGCCGCCGAGATCATGAAGGCGATCAAGGCGCTGTCCTGACCTCTTACCGCCCTCACCCGCAGGTTCTTCGACCTTCAGCGACAGGAATCCGGCCGTCACCGGCCTGGATTCCCAATCGGCCTGGATTCCCGATCTACCTGGATTCCCGATCTACCTGGATTCCCGGTTGTGCGCCGCTATGATGCGGCGCCATGGAAACCCTGAAAGAAGCCGCCCGCGCCATCCTGCTGAGTGCCGAACCGCCCGAGAAGATCCGGCAATCCGGCCTTCTGGCGGCCGCCTGGCGCCAAGGCGATCTGCCGTTGGGCGGCACAGTGGCGATGCCGGACCGTCCCGGCCGACCGGCGCGGCCATTGCTTCTGCGGCCGGGCGACATGCCAAGGCGCAAGGTCGGCGGCAGCGTCGAGAAGCGTATCGCGCTGCTGCATGCGCTGGCCCACATCGAATTGAATGCGATCGACCTCGCCTGGGACATCGTAGCCCGCTTCGCCGGACCGGAATTGCCGCGGGCCTTTTACGACGACTGGGTGAAAGTCGCGGCCGAAGAGGCCCTGCACTTTGATCTGATCTCACAGCGCCTCGCTATTCTCGGCGCGGCCTATGGCGATTTGCCGGCTCATGACGGGTTGTGGCGGGCGGCATCGGATACCGCCCATGACGTGCTGGCCAGGCTCGCCATCGTGCCCTTGGTCCTCGAGGCCCGCGGCCTCGACGTGACGCCGACGATGATTGCCGACCTGACGCGCATCGGCGACGCGGAAAGCGCCGCCGTCCTGCAGCGCATCTATGATGACGAGATCGGCCACGTCGCCAGCGGCAGCCGCTGGTTCAACGAGGTTGCCCGGCATCGCGGGCTAGAACCGGCTGAAGCCTGGCAGCATCTGGTGCGGCAGCATTTTCGCGGAAGCTTGAAGAAGCCCTTTAATCGCGCTGCGCGCGATGAGGCTGGGTTGCCTGTCGATTTCTATGAACCGATCGCCGGTTGAGGGCGTGGGCCTCAGCCGGCGATCGTCCATGGTCGGCCGTCGAGAGAGAAGACGGCCGGCGCCTCCACACGTGGGGTGAAATCGCTAGGTGACTTCACCCCACGTGCTGCGGTCCTGCGTTACTGCACGGATTCACCGTGCAGGCCGAGATCGAGCCCATCCCTCTCGATTTCCTCGGAAACCCGCAGACCGACAATCATGTCGATCACTTTCAGGATGATGAAAGTGCCGATGCCGGAATAGATCAGGGTCAGCAACACGCCTTCGACCTGGATGAGGATCTGGCCGCCGTTGCCGTCGATGAGGCCAACCGCGGCGTCGCCGCCCTTGATGGCCTTGGTGGCGAACACGCCCGTCAGGATCGCACCGGCGATCCCGCCGACGCAGTGGACGCCGAAGACATCGAGCGCGTCGTCATAGCCGAAGATGTTCTTGACCGTGGTGGACGCGAAGAAGCAGATCACGCCGGCCGCCAGGCCAATGATCAGCGCCCCCATCGGATCGACGAAGCCGGAAGCCGGGGTGATCGCGACGAGACCGGCAACGGCACCGGAAATGATGCCGAGAACCGAGGGATGCTTCTTGAAGATCCATTCGACGATCATCCAGGCGAGGCCTGCCGCCGCCGTGGCGATCTGCGTCACGGTCATCGCCATGCCGGCGAGGCCACCCGCGGTCAGCGCCGAGCCGGCATTGAAGCCGAACCAGCCGACCCACAGCAGGCTGGCGCCGATCACGCTGAGCACCAGGTTATGCGGCGTGAACGAAACCTTGCCGTAGCCCATGCGCTTGCCGAGGACGAGGCAGGAGACGAAACCGGCGATACCGGCATTGATATGCACGACGGTGCCGCCGGCGAAATCGAGAATGCCCTTGTTGAACATCCAGCCGGTGGAGCCCCAGACCATATGCGCGATCGGCGAATAGATCAGGATCGACCACGCTGCGATGAAGATCAGCATGGCGCTGAACTTCATGCGGTCGGCGAAGGCGCCGGTGATCAGGGCCGGCGTGATGATCGCGAAGGTCATCTGGAAGCACATGAAGACTGATTCCGGAATGGTGCCGGACAACGCGTTGATATCCATGCCTTTCAGGAAGACGCGCGACAGATCGCCGATGAAGGCATTGCCGCCGACGAAAGCGAGGCTGTAGCCGCAGATCATCCACAGCACCGTCACCAGACAGGTGATGGCGAAAGACTGCATGATGATGGTCAGCACGTTCATCTTGCGAACCATGCCGCCATAGAACAGCGCCAGGCCGGGAATCGTCATCATCAGCACAAGGGCCGTTGAGGTGAGCATCCAGGCGGTATCACCGCTATTCAGTGTCGGCGTCGATTGCGCCAAGGCCGGCAGAGCCGGCGTCATGAAGGCGGCCGCCAGGGCCGCCAAGGCAATTCTACGTCCCCGCCGCGACGCGCTCTGCCCAGCAGCGAGCGCTCCTTGTCGCGTCCCAAGTGCAAACCCCATAAAAGCCTCCGTTGGTTTTCTTAATGTGCACTGCAGCATCACAGAGCAAGCAATGTGCCAAGTGGAAACCGGCGTTTTTACGGGATTTTGGGCAATAGAGCAGTAGTGTTTGCCTATTTTTTAATCAAAATATAACCCAGCGAGGGCGTTCGCATATTTTATATGCAACTTATCATGCAAAAGGGCGGCTCCGTTCGGGAGCCGCCCCTCCATTACTAATACCGTTTGTCGCCAAGGGCGTTCTTAGGCTTTGTCTTCTGCCCCGCCATGGATCTTGGCCGCCAGCGAGGCCGAGAGGAAGCGATCGATATCGCCATCCAGCACCCCGCCGGTGTCGCTGGTTTCGACCTCGGTGCGCAGATCCTTGACCATCTGATAAGGCTGCAGAACGTATGACCGGATCTGGTGGCCCCAGCCGATATCCGACTTGCTGGCCTCGACCGCCTGGGCGGCCTCTTCGCGCTTACGCAGTTCCAGCTCGTAGAGCCGCGCCTTCAGCATGTCCATGGCCATCGCCCGGTTGCGATGCTGTGAGCGGTCGACCTGGCAGCTGACAACCACGCCGGTCGGCATATGGGTGATGCGGATGGCGCTGTCGGTCTTGTTGATGTGCTGGCCGCCGGCGCCCGAGGCGCGGAAGGTGTCGACCTTCAGATCCTTGTCGAGGATCTCGACATTGATGTTGTCGTCGACCACCGGATAGACCCAGACCGAAGAAAAGCTGGTATGGCGCCGCGCATTGGAATCGTAGGGCGAGATCCGCACCAGGCGGTGCACGCCGGACTCCGATTTCAGCCAGCCATAGGCGTTATGGCCCTTGATCTCGATGGTGGCCGATTTCAGACCGGCTTCTTCGCCCGGGCTCTCTTCCAGCCACTCGACCTTGTAGCCATGCTGTTCGGCCCAGCGTGAATACATGCGCATCAGCATCAAGGCCCAATCCTGGGCCTCGGTGCCGCCCGCGCCGGCATGGACTTCGAGATAGCAATCATTCTGGTCGGCTTCACCCGAAAGCAGGGATTCCAGCTCGCGCTTGGCGACCTCGGCTTTCAAGGCCAGCAGATTGGACTGCGCTTCGTCGATGCTCGCCTCGTCGCCTTCCATCTCGCCCAGTTCGGCAAGGGTCAGCGAATCCTCGAGCTGGCGCTCCATGGCGCGGTGCGCCGCAATCGAATCACTGAGCCGGGTCCGCTCCTGCATGATCTTCTGGGCTTTTTCCGGCTTGTCCCAGAGCTGCGGATCTTCCACCAGGGAATTTAATTCGTCGAGACGACGTAGCGCGTTATCCCAGTCAAAGATGCCTCCTCAGCAGGGCCAGGGAAGCACGAATGTCCCCCGCCGCCGCCTCGATTTCAGCGCGCATGGCTAACCTCAAAGCAAAATGGTTCGATTTGCCGGATACATGCGCGATGTGGCCGCCTACGTCAAGTCATGGGTCAAACGGGCAGTATCCGGCATTTTCAACGCTGGCCGGGATTGTGGCGATGGCGCCCCGCCCCTAAACTTGCCTGATGGCCAAGCCATCCTCGTCCCGATCGCCGGCGCGGCGATCACCCGTACAGCGATTGCGTGACATCTGCCTCGCCTTGCCGGAAGCTGCCGAAAAGGAAACCTGGGGCGATCTTACCTGGCGCGTGCGCGACAAGATCTTCGCCATGCAACGACAGGACGACGGACGTCTCGCCGTCTGGTTCAAAGCGCCGCCCGGCAGCCAGTCGATCCTGGTCGGTGCCGATCCTGACCGTTTCTTCTCGCCGCCCTATGTCGGCCCCAAAGGCTGGATCGGCATGCGGGTCGACCGCAAGCCGGATTGGAATGAAGCCGATACGCTGATCCGGCGCAGCTATCGGCTGGTCGCGCCGAAGAAGCTGGGCGCGTTGCTGGACTAGCGATCTATCTGTCCGCCGTTTTGGCGACCTCGCCGCCCGCCGCGCGCCAGGCGCTGAAGCCACCGCCGATATGCGCGACATTGGCAAGCCCCATGTCCTGCGCCGTCTTGGTCGAGAGTGCCGAGCGCCAGCCGCTGGCGCAATAGAAGACGAAGCGCTTCGCCTCGCCGAAAACCGGTTTGAAATACGGGCTCTCGGGATCGATCCAGAATTCCAGCATGCCGCGCGGACAATGAAAGGCGCCGGGGATGCGCCCATCCCGCTCCAACTCGCGCGGATCGCGCAGATCGACGAACAGCACGTCATCCCGCCCCTTGAGCGCCAGTGCCTCGGAAACCGGAACGGTGGTGATCTCGGCATTCGCCTCGTCGAGCAATTGCTGATAGCCCTTCTTCATCGCTGCCTCCCGTTCCGGCTGATGCAAGAACGGCACCCGCAAGTGCCGCTCGCCGTCCTATCAATCACCTCATCAATAGAGACCGCCGCTGCTGTCATTGCCGGGCGCCGTCGGTTGCGGCTTGGGCGTCAATGTCTGGCTCGCCGGCTGTTGCGTCAGGCCGGTTGCCGGTACCGCAGGCTGTCCGTTATCGAACGGCTTCGCGCCCGGCTGGGGCACGGCGCCCTGTTGGGCCGGCTGCTGATCGCCGCTGACCGCCGTGCCATCGGTGGTGGCACCTGTAGAGTCGATAATGGTCGTCGGGCTGTCGGTCGGACCGCTATTGCCGTTGCCCACCGGGATGATGCTGCCATAGCCCGCATCCTGGCCGTAATTGGTATTGCCCTCGATGACCTGCTGCTCGCCGGTCGGTTCGGTCCCCGGCTTGAAGGCTTCGAGAATGACCGGGCCCTCGTCATTTCCGGTGGCGCGCTCGCCGGTCTTGTAATCGACACGTACCAGGCGGACACCGGCCGGCACGCGGAAGGGTGTGCCCGGCTTGTCCTTCAACGCCTCCGCCATGAAATCACGGAAGACCGGTGCCGAGAGCAGGCCGCCGGTCGCCTGTTTGCCAAGCGAGCGCGGCTGATCGAAGCCGAGATAGACGCCGGCTGCCAGATCGGGCGAGAAGCCGACGAACCAGACGTCGCGGCCGTCATTGGTGGTACCGGTCTTGCCAGCCAGCGGCTTGCCCACCGCCCTGACGGCCGTACCGGTACCGCGCTGCACGACACCTTCCATCATCGAGACCATCTGATAGGCGTTGATCGGGTCGAGCACCTGCGGCCTCGTATCCGGAACTTCCGGCGGCTGCTGACCGGTGTAGCTGGCGGCGACGCAACCGTTGCAGGCGCGATCGTCATGCCGATAGGCGGTCCAGCCCTGATTGTCCTGCACCCGGTCGATGAAGGATGGCGTGATCTTCTTGCCGCCATTGACGATCATCGAATAGGCCGTCGTCAACCGCAGCAAGGTGGTCTCGCCGGCGCCGATCGACATAGCCAGGGTCTGCTGCATGTTGTCGATCACGCCAAGCCGCCCGGCCATTTCGGCGATCTTCTGCATGCCGATGGTCTGCGCCATGCGGATCGTCATCAGGTTACGCGAATGTTCCAGGCCCTGGCGCATGGTAGCGGGGCCGAGGAAATCCTTTTCGAAATTCTCCGGTTTCCACAGCGGCAGGCCCGGTCCCTGATCGATGACGATCGGCGCATCGAGGATCACGGTCGAAGGCGTGAAACCCGCTTCCAGCGCCGTAAGATAGACGATCGGCTTGAAGGACGAACCCGGCTGACGATAGCCCTGGGTGGCGCGGTTGAATTCGCTCAGCTTGTAGGACCAGCCACCGGTCAAGGCGAGGACACGGCCGGTATGCGGATCCATGGCGATGAAAGCGCCGCTGATTTCCGGCACCTGGCGCAGGGTATAGACCACCGGCCCGCCGGCCGCCTGCTCTGCATCCGCCGGCAGCTTCGTGGGCGGTGTCCCGTCCGCGGCCCCGGCCTGATCTTCCTTGGCGGCGGCATCGGCGGGTTCGACCGCGATGATGTCGCCGACCTGGAAAACATCCTCCGCCGCCTTGACCACCGGGCCGATATGGCTGGTACCGTCCTTGTCGACCGTGCGCCGCCGCGCCCATTTCAGGGTGCTGGTCGGAATGCGTCCCTGCGACCCGTCCTGCAGACCGATCTGTGCCCCGTCCTTGTCCGTCGCCAGCACGATTGCCGGCTTCCAGCCATAGAGCCAGGGCATCGGCTCCAGATGGGTCATGGTCTGCTGCCAGTTATCGGTGGTTTCGATATGCCGCAGCGGGCCGCGATAGCCCTGGGTGATATCGTAGCTGACGAGGTGCTCGCGCAGCACCCGGTCGGCGATATCCTGGAGATGCGGATCGAGCGACGTGCGGACACTGAGGCCCCGCTTGTAGAGGCCGTCATCGCCGTATTTGGCAATCAGCTCACGCCGCACTTCCTCGGAAAAGTAATCGGCCGGCACCACTTCGGTGGCGCCGCGGTCATGCTGTTCCAGCTTCTCCTGCTTGGCGGCTTCGCCGTCGGCCGGCTTCACGTAGCCGTCTTCCACCATGCGGTCGACGACCCAGTCGCGGCGCGCTTTCGATGCCTGATAGTTGCGCTTGATATTGTAGGTATTGGGCGCCTTCGGCAGCGAGGCGAGATAGGCGCATTCCCCCACCGTCAGCTCGTCGAGCGACTTGTTGAAATAGTTGAGCGCCGCTGCCGCGACCCCATAATTGCCGGAGCCGAGATAGATCTGGTTGAGGTAGAGTTCGAGGATACGGTCCTTGGTGAAGGCCTTCTCGATCCGCAGTGCCAGGATCGCTTCGCGGACCTTGCGGCCATAGGAGACTTCATTCGACAGCAGGAAGTTCTTGGTCACCTGCTGGGTGATGGTCGAAGCACCGATCGGTCGCCGATCCCGGCCGTAATTCAGCGCGTTGATCCAGGCGGCCTTGACCATGCTCGGCACGTCGATGCCGGGATGCGTGTAGAAGGATTTGTCCTCGGCCGCCAGGAAGGCGTTGATCACCCGTTTCGGGATCACCTTGATCGGCACGAAGACACGGTTCTCGAGCGCATATTCCTGCATCAGGCGACCGTCGCCGGCATGGACGCGGGTCACCACCGGCGGGTCATAGCTGGCCAGCTGGTAGTAATCGGGCAGGCCTTCGGAGAAGTGCTGATAGACGAACCAGCCGGCAATCGCCGCGCTGACGACAAGCACCATGGCGAGCCCGAGGAAAAAGGACAGAAGACGCGAAAAACGCATGATGGGTAAGCTGCCGCCCGGTTAAGTGCTGTCGATGACTAAGATATTGATTTTGGCCTTATCCAAGCCATGCCGCAAGATCAAGGCAATTTTATGATACTGGGCCTCCTGGGGCGGATGGAGGCTCGCGCCAATGAACTTATTGCGATAGGTCGGCCCAGGCGGAAAAGGCCTGGATATGTCGGCCGAAGAAGGGTCAGGAACCGCGGGTTGGTTCTCGATTGCTGAAATAGTCGTCGATCGCGCGACGGATCGACTTGGCGAGACGGCTCTGGTGCTGCTTATCGGTCAGCAGGGCCTGATCCTTCTGGCTGGAGATATAGCCCATTTCAATCAGCACGGACGGCACGTCCGGCGCTTTCAAAACGGCGAATCCCGCCGACCGATGGCTGTGCTCCAGCATCAGGGTGTCACTTTTCAGTTCCGACACCAGATCGACGGCGAAGGTATTGGACTGGTTGATAGTGTCACGCTGGGCAAGGTCGATCAGGATATCGGTGACCATGCCGCTCTGTTTGGAGAGGTCCACCCCGGCGATGATATCGGACTTGTTCTCCTGATTGGCGAGGTCGGCGGCTTCTGCGTCGGAGGCCGTTTCTGACAAAGTGTAGACTGAGGCGCCGCGCATGAAGGGATCGTTGTGGGAATCGGCATGCAGCGAGATGAACAGATCGGCACCGCTATCCCGGGCCACCTTGAAGCGGTCGCGCAACGGAATATAAACATCGGTCTCGCGGGTGAGCTTGACCCGGTAGCGACCACTCGCCAGCAATTCCTTTTTCAGCGACAAGGCGACCGCCAGCGTCACATTCTTTTCCATGACCCCGTCGCCGAGCGCGCCGGGATCGACACCGCCATGGCCGGCGTCGATGACGACCATTGGCTTGTCCGGTGTCTTGGCCTTGGATTTGGCGGATTTGCTGGCCGAAACGGCCCGGCTGCCTGCGGCCATCGGCGTCGGCGGAACGGCCGGCTGGGCAGCGGCCTGGTCATTGGCGGCCTGGTCACGGGCGGCCTGGTCATGGGCGGATTGGCCGGTGGTCGACAGCGTCCCGGCAGACTGGCCATCAGCCGGGCTGTCAGCCTTGGCGGCATTCTTGCCGAGATCCTTGACGGTAGCGGCATTGGCGGCAGAGGCAACAACCGTCTTGGCGGGCGCACCTATTCCCTGGTCCGAACCGGCACGCGCCGCCGTGGTGCTGGTTGCTCCGTTGGGCGGTGTCCCGGTGCGGACGGCGACCTGGAAATCGGCCGGGGAGATCGGGCGCAGATCGATCACCAGAGCCGATTGCCGGACGCCGATATCGGCAACGGCGGCCGGCTGCTGCAGATCGATGACGACGCGCGAGGTGCCGACCTTGAACAGCCCATAGCGCAGGGCGGTGACGAGGCCGGTGCCTTGCAGTTTATGCCCGGCCGCAACCCGCCAATCGACTTCGTCCAGGTCGATGACGATTCGGTCCGGATCGGGCAAATAGAAGCTACGGAAATGCAAATTATCGCTCAACTGCAGTTCGACGCGCGTCGTGTCCCCCTCTGCACCGACGCGTGCGTCGGTAACCGCCGGCTTCGCCCAGGCGGAGACCGGTATCAGAACGAGAACCAGCAGGATCAGGCGCCGCAGCACCACCATTTAGCGTCGACTCCAAAACGATTTCTCAAATATATCGACTAACCCCATGGGAATCAACACAAATGCCGCAGCGCAATCGCAGGCGGCGGCGTCCTTTTGCTACCTTTCGTTAACCATTCCGGATTTGCCATTGTCTTTGTCACCCCGGCTCTTTATTCTCCGGCTGTGGTCACAAACTTGTCTTTGCATTCAATCCGGAAGAGGGTCCGGGGCATGTGGGCAAGAGCGGGGCTATGGAGTTTTCCCTGGTACGACGCAGCGCGCCGCTGAGCTTAATCACGGCGCACCGAGCCAGGGAAAACCGATCGGCAGGAGATCGCGCCGACCCGTCTACCGTCTGCGGGGTTCGCCCCCGGCGGTTCGTTCTGGTTCGATGATCGACCGCCAACCGTCACAGGTAAGAATGACCTACGTTTGGAATTCATTAACCCATTTCGCGCCGCCGTCCGCTTGTTTTGCGGATGACGCTTGGCGCGCCGAGGAGCTTTTGTCGCATGGCAAAAACAATGTTGATCGACGCCACCCACCCGGAAGAAACGCGGGTCGCGGTGGTGGACGGCCGGAAGCTGGAAGAGTTTGATGTCGAAGTCGCCAGCCGGCGCCCCTTAAAAGGAAATATCTATCTCGCCAAGGTAACCCGCGTCGAACCGTCGCTGCAGGCGGCGTTCGTCGAATATGGCGGCAACCGCCATGGTTTCCTGGCCTTCAGCGAAATCCATCCGGATTATTATCGGATTCCCATCGCCGATCGCGAGGCTTTGCTGCGCGCTGTGGCGGAGGATCTGGAAGATGACGAGGGCGATGAGTCCAATCACCGGGATCAGAACCCGCATGATGGCGACCATTACCAGGATCATCACGAGCACGATGATCATGATCACGATCACGACGACCATGGGCACGACGATCACGGACACGACGATCACGACCACGACGTCGATGAGCAGGGTCACGGCGCACCATCAGCCTCCGCTGCCGAGCTGATCGTCAGCGAAAGCGGCGAATTCGTTGCCGCCCCATCCGACACGAGGGACCTTGCCGCCGACGCCGAATCGGGATCTGCGCCCAGCAGTTTCGAGAGTATCGGCCTCACTGCGCGGCAGGATGTGCTGCGCGGCGATATCGTGATTGCCGATTCCGCCGAAGCGGCGCCGTCTCAGGGCTTCCCGGAAGGCGATGACGTACCAGCGTCGCCCCAGGCAGAAATCGTCGAAGTCGCCGCCCCCGAAGCCATGCCAGAGACGGTCGGTGGCGAAGAGGCACCGATCCAGGACGATCCGGAAGCGGATGAGGAACGCGCCCGCCGCCGTCGGCAGCGCAATCTGCGCCGCTACAAGATTCAAGAGGTCATCAAGCGCCGGCAGATCCTCCTGGTGCAGGTCACCAAGGAAGAACGCGGCAACAAGGGCGCTGCCCTCACCACCTACCTCTCGCTGGCCGGCCGCTATTGCGTGCTGATGCCCAACACCGATCGCGGCGGCGGCATCTCGCGTCGCATCACCAGCGCCACCGACCGCAAGCGGCTGAAATCGATCATTGACGATCTCGACGCGCCGGAAGGCATGGCGGTGATCGTGCGTACCGCCGGCAGCGAGCGCAGCAGGGCCGAGGTCAAGCGCGACTTCGAATATCTGTTGCGGCTGTGGGATGAAATTCGCGACGTCACCCTGCGCTCCACCGCGCCGGCACTGATCTACGAGGAAGCGAGCCTGATCAAGCGCTCGATCCGCGATCTCTACACACGGGATATCGGCGACATCGTCGTTGCCGGCGGCGAAGCCTATATCGCCGCCAAGAGCTTCATGCGGACGCTGACGCCCAGTCATGCCAAGCGCGTTCAGCTCTATCGTGACAATTCGATCCCGCTGTTCCAGCGCTACCAGATCGAAAGCCAGCTGGCGGCGATCCACCAGCCGGTGGTACAGCTGAAATCCGGCGGCTATATCGTCATCAACCAGACCGAAGCCCTGGTCGCAGTCGACGTCAATTCCGGTCGTTCCACCAAGGAACGGAATATCGAAGAGACTGCCCTGCGCACCAACCTGGAGGCAGCCGACGAGGTCGCCCGCCAGTTGCGCCTGCGCGACCTTGCCGGCCTGATCGTCATCGACTTCATCGACATGGAAGAAAACCGCAACAATGCTGCGGTCGAACGCCGGATGAAGGAAGCGCTGAAAAACGACCGCGCCCGTATCCAGATTGGCCGTATCAGCACCTTCGGTCTTCTGGAGATGTCGCGCCAGCGGTTGCATCCCAGCCTCGCCGAAGCCAGTACCGAGATTTGCCCGCATTGCGCCGGCACCGGTCGCATCCGCTCGGTCGATTCGACGGCGCTGCATGTCCTGCGCATGGTCGAGGAAGAGATCACCCGCTCCTATTCGCCCGGCGTCGCCGTCATGGTGCCGGGTGCCGTGGCGCTCTATATTCTCAATCAGAAGCGCGCCTCACTGTCCGAGCTCGAACAGCGCCGCGGCGTTCGTATTTATCTCGAATCGGATGACAGCCTCATCCCGCCTGATTACCGCCTGGAACGCCTGAAGCAGCTGGCGCCGGGTGAGGAAGTCCAGCAGCGTCAACTGCCGCCGGTGATGGTCGTCGAAGAAGACTACGATGTCGAGGATGATATCGAGGTCGACGAAGACGAAACCGGCGAGACCGAAACGGAAGAGAGCGAAGAGGCAGCCGCAGCAGCGGATGGTACTGGCCAGGGCGGCGAAGGCCGCGGTCGGCGTCGGCGTCGGCGGCGGCGTGGCGGTCGCAGTGAACGCTTCCGCGCTGACGAGTTTACCGACTCCAGTGCCGCCGAAAATGGCGAGCAGCCCATTGCCGCCGCGCCTGGTGAAGGTGGCGCCGAGGAAGAGGACGATCTTCACGAAGACGGCGATCGCGAAGATGGCGGCGACGAAGACGAATTCGAAGCAAATGCCGAAGCCGCCGATGGCGACCAGCCGCGGCGCCGTCGCCGGCGCGGCCGGCGCGGCGGCCGTCGTCGCTCACGCCGCCCGCAAGACGGCAGCCCAGCGGAAGGCGAAGAAGTGTCACATGACGATGACGCCGTCGCCGGGGCGGAGCACAATATTGCGCATGCGGAAACGCCGGAGGGCGCAGCCCGGATCGCCGGCAGCGGCGAGCAACCGAGCCTGCCCGATATCCTGCCCGCCCATTGGCAGCAGCAAACACCGGCAACCGAGCATGTGACGGAAACCGTCTCCAGCGAGGCGCTGCATGGCGGCGCGGTCGCAGAGGTCCCCCTGGCAGTGGTAGCGCCGGCGGATCAAACGGAAGCGGCGCAAGCAGTGGCATCAACCGCCGGCGCCGAGGCTGCCGCCGCGGAGGCAAGCCCCGCCGAGCCGGGCAATGGTCGCCGCCGCAATCGACGCGAAGACGGCGAGCGCGCCCCGCGCAACCGAAAGCCGCGCCGCAGCCGCGATGAAAATGCGCCGGCCGCGGACGAAGCTGCGGCTGCGGAGACGGAGGGGGCGGCTGCCGAGATGCCGCCTGTCATCGCGCCACAACCGCCGGCCGCAGAGCCGCAGCCCTTTGCCGCCAGCCAGCCCGTCGCGGCGGCACCGAGAGTCGTCCCTGATGACCGCGAAGAAGAACCGGCAGCCGGCGATGCCCGGCTGGACGTGACCGTCATCGGCGAAGGCAGCCCGAGTGAAGACGCGCCCAAGCGGCGCGGCTGGTGGCGGCGCCTGATGGAATAGCAACAAGCGGCTGAGAAGCCATGGTACGGAGCAAGCCCGGCTCAGGCCGGGCTTGTTTTTTGGATGATACGCGGCGGCGCGCGTTTGATGATGCCGGTGCCGTACCCGCTACAGGCTTCGAAGCCGAAGGCCCACCGCCCTGTCGCAGAAATGATCCGGCGGTCTGGATGGAGTCCCGATCAGCGCCGCCAATCGCGCAGCCGTCGCATCGCCTCGACCATATCCTCCGTCGAACCCGCGAAAGAGAACCGCAGAAAATGCTGCCCGCGCGCCGGATCGAAATCGACGCCCGGCGTTACCGCCACGCCGATCTCCGTCAGGATGCGCCGGGCAAAGGCCACGCTGTCATCGGTCATCTCGCCGACATCGGCATAGACGTAGAAGGCACCGTCGGTCGCAACGAGCTTGTCGAAGCCCGCCTGCGGCAGCTCATTCAGGAGGATGCTGCGGTTGGCTGCATATCGCTGCAGATTGCGCTGCAGTTCCTCATGGGCCTCGAAAGCCGCGATCGCGGCATGCTGCGACAGGCTGGGCGGCGAGATGAAGAGATTCTGCTGCAGCCGTTCCACCTGCTGGAGAAGTGCGGGCGGGAGGATGAGCCAGCCCAGCCGCCAGCCGGTCATGGAGAAATACTTGGAGAAGCTGTTGACGATGATGGCATCATCGTTGAACGCTGCCATCGTCGCCGCAGGATGTTCATAGGTAATGCCGTGATAGATCTCGTCGGCAATCAGCCGCCAGCCGCGCTGGCGGCAGAGATTCGTAAGCCGGCGCTGCTCATCGGCGGCAATCAGGGCACCGACGGGATTGGACGGGCTGGCAATGATCAGGCCGGCGATGTCAGTGAGGTCGGCCTGCTCAAGAATGGCTGCAGTCGGCTGAAACTTCGTCGCCGCCGTCATCGGCAGGAGCACCGGCTCGATATCGAGCACCTGCAGGATATTGCGGTAGCAGGGATAGCCCGGGCTGGCCAAAGCGACGCGATCTCCGGGGTCGAAACAAGCGAGAAATGCCAGGAGAAAGCCGGCTGACGATCCGGTTGTCACCACGATGCGGTCGACCGGCACATTCACCCCGTAGAAATCCCGGTAGTGGCGTGCGATCGCGGTGCGCAAAGCCGGCAAACCGAGGGCGTCAGTATAGCCAATGAGATCGTTTTCCAGCGCCCGTTGCGCCGCCTTGCGGACAGCCAGCGGTGCCGGCGTCGACGGCTGGCCGACCTCCAGATGCAGGATGCTCTCCCCTGCCGCGCTGCGCCGGTTTGCCTCGCGCAGCACCTCCATGACGATGAAGGGATCGACGCTGCCGCGCCGGGCGGATTTCAGCACCATGACGTTTTCAACAGCATGACTCCCGGCTTGTTCGCCCGCTCATGATTTGCCTGCTCAATGGCTCGAAAACAGGCTCGAGAGGCCATTACCGCGATAATCGTTGCGCATATAGCAATGGGCAATGTTCGACGGCGCACCATTCGGGCAGACAACGGCATTAACGACCCCCAGCGGTTGCCGCTGTTCGGCCTGATAGCCGGCGGAGGTCAGCACCGAGCCATCTCCCGTGGCTTCAAAGAACACCTTGTCCGGCAGGCCATTATGGAAGATTCGCGGCGCCTGCAGGGCCTGATCGAGTGTCATCTTGCCGGACATCGCGTTGAACAGAATGACCGCTTCCGAAAGCGTGCCGGCCATACCGCCGGTGGCCGAAGAGGCGAAAAAGAAATCGCCGTTATGCTGGTTGGCGACAATCACCGGCGCGAGGGCGCTGAAGCCCGCCCCCTGGGGATTTGGCGCCGGCGCCAGCAGCAGGCCGGTATCACCGGCGATACGGGCGGCGCCGAATAACGCATTCATGGTGAAGCTGCAGGCGACGGCGGCACCGGTGTCGTCGACGGCAACGGCCCCGACCGACCAGGGATTTTCCGGCCGTTCCTGCGCCGGCGGCGCGAGATTCGCCGCATGGCTCGCCTGCCCGCTGTGATAGCTGGCCATCAGCTGGTCGGTATGGCTGCCGGATACCAAATCGGCCGCGTCGGTCGAACTGTCGCCGCCAATCTTCATCCAGTTGCTGCGATCCGCCATGACCCGCAGGCTGGCATCGGCGATAAAGGTCGGAGCGCCCGTGGCGTCGCTCGATGCGGCTTGCAGGATATTCAGCATCTGCGCGAGGCTGATGCCCCCGGCGGCAGGCGGCTGCGGCAGATAGACCGACTGGTCGCCGAACGGAACCTGCAATGGCGCCGTCATCGCCGCCTTGAAATTCCGCAGATCGTCATAGGTCAAAGGGGCACCCGCCGCCTGGGCGGCATCGGCGATCCGCCGTCCCAGCGGCCCGGCATAGAAGTCACCGGCACCACGCGCCCGAATCTGGCTCAGCACGGCGCCGAGCTGGGGCTGACGCAAGTTATCGCCCTGGACGGAAAGCTTGCCGTCAGCTTGCACAAACAGGGCGGCCAGTTGCGGATCCTCACGCAATACCTGGCCCGCGCTGGCGATATCATTTGCCAAAGCGCGGCTGACCGGCGTTCCCTGCGTTGCCAAGGTTTCCGCCGGCGCAACCAGCTGCGCCCAGGGCAGCTTGCCGAAACCGGCCCATAAGGCGGCCATGCCCCGCACATTGCCCGGAACGGCGACCTGCCCGCCTGCCGCCGCGCGCGGCAGGAAATCGATGACATTGTTGACGATGTTCTTTTTGACGACCTGATGAGCGACGCATACGCCGCCGCCGCCCAGCGATGCCGAAGAAGGCATGGTGACTGCCAGGGCAAAATACATGGCGACCATGGCATCGGCCGCGTTGCCGCCACTGGCGATGATATCCCGTCCAACCAAAGCGGCGCGCGGTTCATCGGCAATGACGCCACCGGCGAAGCTTTCGACGTCATAGAGATTTCCGGCATAGCGTGCGGGTCCGGGCGAGCACGCGCTCAAATTGAGGCTTGCCACTGCAGCAAGCGCCGCCCCGATCCTGACGCGTCGCCTTGTCGCAGGCCAGCCAGCGACACCTTTGCCCTGCCGCCTCGTTCGGAACTGAATCGCCGTCGCTACACGCTCGGCCTTGCCGCCAAGACTCAGCCTACTATGATGATAATCCGGCATTTCAAGCTCCGCTCGTGAATCCCCTTGGGTGACCGGAGCATAATGAAGGACAGGCAATGTGATCAACCAATGGATCGAGGCGCATCGATGGCGGCTTTCTTCCGGCTCGACGGAAGCAAACCGCGGCGAGTCGGTAACCATCTCCGCGCGCAGGCGGGTCAAACCAGGCCGGCGGGGAAAGTTCCGGGGAAGTTCATGCCGCTGGCTTGCGACCTTTGGCATGATCGCCACCTTGTTTGCCTCGGTCGGCGCCCGCTCGGCCGAGGCCGTCGGCCTGATCCGCGATGCGGAAATCGAAGCCACCATCCGCGCCTATGCCGAACCGCTCTGGCGTGCGGCAGGGCTTAACGCCCCCTTCGTTCAGGTCCATCTGATCGATGACGACCGCATCAATGCCTTTGTCGCCGGCGGGCAGCAGCTCTTCTTGAATACCGGCCTCTTGATGAGATCCAAGAGTGCGAATCAGGTGATCGGCGTCATCGCCCATGAAACCGGTCACATGGCCGGCGGGCATCTGGCGCGCATGCAGGATGAACTGCGCCACCGCACGATCGAATCCATCATCGCCATGGCAGCGGGTGTTGGCGCGGGCGTTGCTTCCGGTAATCCCGGCGTCGGTCTGGGAACCGTCCTTCTCGGGCAGAACGTGACGCTGCGAGGGTTCCTGCAATACAGCCGCACCCAGGAAGCTTCCGCCGACCAGGCCGCGCTGAAATTCCTCGACGCAACGCATCAATCTGCCCGCGGCTTGCTGGAATTTTTCAAAATTCTCGAAGGCGAAATGGCCCTGTTCGGCGGCAATCAGGACCCGTACCTATCGACCCACCCCTTGGTGCCGGAACGCATCGAGGCGGTGCAGGCCCATGTCGATACGTCACCTTATAGCGACGCCAAGGAGCCGCCCGCTTTCGACGTGATGCATGACCGGATGGTCGCCAAATTGATCGGCTATCTGCGCCCCCTCGATCGTGTGCTGCACGATTATCCGGTCACGGATACCTCGATTCCGGCCCGTTATGCCCGGGCAATCGCCTTGTTCCGGGTTTCCCGGTTCCAGGAATCGCTGGCTGTGATGGACAGCATGTTGAAGGAGGAGCCGGACGACCCGTTCTTTCTCGAACAGAAAGGCCAGATCCTGTTCCAGTCGGGCCGCGTCAAGGATTCCCTACCCTTTTACCAGAAGGCCCTCGCGCTGAAGCCCGCTGAGCCCTTGCTGCGGCAGGAGACGGCACAGGTCATGATCGAAACCGAGGACCCCGCCTATCTCAAGGACGCGATCGGCGATCTCAGCGAGGCTACGCGCATGGAGCCCAATGAACCCCTGTCCTGGCATTTGATGGCAATCGCCCAAGGCCGCGCCGGCAATCTGCCCGAAGCAAGCCTGTCACAGGCCGAGGAGCAGCTGGCACTCGGCAACAAGAAACAGGCCAAATTCTTTGCCAATAAAGCGATGGATGGCCTGCCGATCGGCTCGCCCAGCTGGCAGCGGGCCCAGGACATCCTGGGTGTATCGGAAAGCGATGATGACTAGGGAACGGGTGCTGTCCGCGGCCTCCCCCGGCAGCGCGGAACACGAAATCGTGATGGCTGCAAACTGAGAGCTGGCAGCGCCACCGCCAAAGGTCTACCAATGGCCCAGCGGTTGCTTGGCTGCTGCCGGCACAGGCCGGCAGCAGGTTTGACCGCAACATGCCCGATTGACGAAAGACGCTATGATGCAAAAGCCGATTTTCATTGCCCTTTTTCTGGCCGCGATTTTGGGCGGCGTGGCGGCTGATCGTTTCCTGCATCAGCCGGCGGGAGACACCGTGATCGGTACGGCAAAAGCGGCGAATCAATCCACCAAAGACGGCGTGGCCGCCGCGCTGGATGGAATGGCGACGCAGCCCGGTATCGGCCTGCCCGATGGTCGCCGGCTCGATGCGCAAACGCTTGGACCGATTATCGAGCAGTATATGCTCGACCATCCGGAGCTATTGGCCCGGGTCGCCGCCAAGTTGCAGGAAAAGCAGGAGGCCGCCGCCAAGGCCGATACCAAGATCGTCCTGGCTTCCCTGAAGCAGGATCTGCTCAATGATCCGGCCGCACCGGTTCTCGGCAACCCGCAGGGCGACGTCACGGTCGTCGAGTTCTTCGACTACAAGTGTCCGTACTGCAAGCGTGTCGCCGATGACGTCAGCCGTCTGATCGTCGACGACCCCAAAGTGCGCGTCGTCTTCAAGGAATTCCCGATTTTGGGTCCGGACTCGCAGATCGCGGCCCTGGGCGGTCTTGCCGCCAACCGGCAAGGCAAATACGGCGCCTTCCATAAAGCGGCCATGGAGCATCGCGGCGCCTTCACCGAGGAAAATGTGCTGGACATCGCCAGGACGGCCGGCCTCGATGTGGCCCGCTTTCAGGCTGATCTGAAGGACGACAGCTTCCGGGATGAGCTCAAGAAGAACGAGGAACTGGCGCAAAAACTCAGCATCGATGGAACGCCTGCCTTCATCATCGGTCAGGAAAAGGTGCCCGGCGCGATCGGCTATGACGACATGAAAAAGCTCGTCGAAGCAGCCCGCAATTCAGGCAGCTGACGCCAAAAGGCCGCCCCATCCCGCCCACCTTTCTGGTTTCGCCGGCTTCGGCCTGATTCCGCCCCATACATCCCGAAGCCTTCCTGTCCGTCCCATGCGTTCCCATGGGGAACATTTTTTTACTTATACGAAATGTTCGATTTGTTGCGGCCAGATGCGACGGTCGCTATAACGGCAGACTCAAGCGATCTGGAGTTGTTATTTTGCCAAATCCGTCACGCGCCCTGATTCTGAACGGGCCGAACCTCAACATGCTCGGGGTTCGGGAGCCGTCGATCTATGGCCATGACACATTGGATGACATCAGTCGGAATTGCCAGAAGCGGGCCGGTGAACTCGGCCTGCAGATCGATTTCAGACAGTCCAATCATGAAGGCGAACTGGTCACCTGGATCCAGCAGGCCCGCGGCGCCGCGGCAGGAATCATCATCAATCCCGGCGCCTACGGCCATACCTCAATCGCGTTGCTGGACGCCCTGCTGATCACCGAATTGCCGGTGATCGAAGTGCATCTCAGCAACATCTTCCGACGGGAAGAATTCCGCCACCATACCTATGTCAGCCAGGCCGCCAGCGGCGTGATCTGCGGCTTGGGCGCCCAGGGTTACCTGCTGGCGCTCGAGGCCCTGGCGACACTTCTGAAGAGCAAGAAAGACAGCTGATGAGCAAATTCGACGTCGATGACGCCTTGGTCCGCAAACTCGCCAAGCTGCTGCAGGAAACCGGTCTGACTGAAATCGAATATGAAAACAGCGGACAACGCATCCGCGTGAACAGCAGCGTCACGGCGAATATCGCGCCGATGGCCGCCATGGCTGCACCGACAGCCGCCGCAGCAGCAGCGCCGGCTGCCAGAAGCGATGTGCCGGCCGCCGGAACCCTGACATCGCCCATGGTCGGCACCGCCTATCTGGCGCCGGAACCGGGTGCCGCAGCTTTCGTCAAGGTGGGCGACCGGGTCTCCAAGGGCCAGACCGTCCTCATCATCGAGGCGATGAAGGTGATGAACCCCATCCAGGCGCCGGCTGCGGGTAGCATCAGCGCGATCCATATCCAGGACGGCCAGCCGGTCGAATTCGGCGAACCGCTCCTGGTCATCAGCTAAGCCCGTCACCAGCAGCGAGTGACAGAGCCCGATGTTTGAAAAAGTCCTGATTGCCAATCGCGGCGAGATCGCGCTTCGTATCCATCGCGCCTGCCGCGAGATGGGCATCCGCACCGTCGCCGTGCATTCGACGGCCGATGCAGATGCCATGCATGTGCGCTTGGCCGATGAAAGTGTCTGTATCGGCCCGGCACCTTCACGCGAATCCTATCTCAACATGCCGGCCATCATCTCCGCCGCCACCATCACCGGCGCCGACGCCATTCATCCGGGCATCGGCTTCCTGTCGGAAAACGCCAAGTTTGCGGCCATGGTCGAAGAACATGGCTTCACCTTCATCGGTCCGTCACCGGAACATCTCTCGCTGATGGGCGACAAGGTGCAGGCCAAGGAAGCGGCGATCCGCTTCGGCATTCCGGTGGTACCCGGGTCAGAGGGCGCCATCGCCGATGAGGCGGAAGCAAAGCGCGTTGCCGAAGCCGCGGGTTATCCCGTGCTGATCAAGGCAGCTGCCGGCGGCGGCGGCAAGGGCATGAAAGTCGCCAATAGTGCCGCCGAACTGTCCCAGGCCTTCTCCATGGCACGCGCCGAAGCCAAGGCGGCGTTCGGCGACGACACCGTCTATATGGAGAAGTACCTCTCGCATCCGCGCCATATCGAGATTCAGATTCTCGCCGACAATCACGGCAATGTGGTGCATCTCGGTGAGCGCGACTGCTCGCTGCAGCGCCGCCACCAGAAGCTGCTGGAGGAGGCGCCCTCGCCGGCGCTGAATGCCGCGCAGCGCGAGATGATCGGCAACATCGCCACCGATGCCATGCGGAAAATGGGCTATCGCAGCGTCGGCACCATCGAATTCCTGTTTCAGGACGGCGAATTCTTCTTCATCGAAATGAATACCCGCCTGCAGGTCGAACATCCGGTGACCGAGATGATCACTGGCATCGACCTCGTGCGCGAGCAGATCCGCGTCGCTTCCGGCGCGCCGCTCGGTTTCAGTCAGCGCGACGTGCAGATCAGTGGCCATGCCATCGAATGCCGGATCAATGCCGAGGATCCCGACACCTTCGTCCCCTCGCCCGGCCGTATCACCGATTTTCATGCCCCGGGCGGGCTCGGCGTGCGCTTCGATTCAGCGCTCTATGCCGGCTACCGCGTGCCGCCGCATTATGACAGCCTGATCGCCAAGCTGATCGTGCATGGCCGCAGCCGTAACGAAGCGCTGATGCGGACGCGACGCGCTTTGGAAGAGACCGTCATTCTCGGCGTCAAGACCTCGATCCCGGTGCATCAGCGCCTCATCCAGGCGCCGGATTTCATCAACGGCGATTACGATATTCGTTGGCTGGAGAAATTCGTCGGCCTCAGCTGAGGCAGCCCGACGCAATCATCTTGAACGGCGTGAGAGCCACTCTCACGCCGTTTTTGTTTGCGTGGCCGCTAGCCGCAAACGCTTTATTGCGAAGTGGCAATATAATCCGCCAATGCCGAAGCGAGATGATCGACCAGCAGCCGTATCCGCCGCACGGCCTTCAGGTCGGCATGCATCACCAGCCAGACCGGCAGATCGACGGCGAATTCGGCCGGCAACACCCGGACAAGCTTGGAATCGCGACGGGCGAGGCCGGTCTGGCAGATGCCGATGCCAAAGCCGGCCCGGATTGCCGCCAATTGCGCAAGATCGCTGTCGCTGCGGAATGCGAACATGTCGCGCGAGACGATCAGGCCGGATGCACTCAAACGGCGGATGAAAGGCGTCTCGGCATCGAAGCCGATGAGGCTGTGCCGTTGCAATGCCTCGGCCGTCGTCGGAACGCCTGCTCCGGCGAGATAATCCTTATGCGCATGCAGCCCCAAACGGATGCTGCCCAATTGCCGCGCCACCAGAGCCGCCTGGCTTGGCCGTGTCATCCTGATGGCGATATCGGCCTCGCGCTGCAGCAGGTCGTCGATACGATTGCTCAGCACCAGCTCGATTTCAATCGTTGGATAACGGCGGCGGAAAGCCGTCAATATCGGTGGCAGCACTTCGCTGCCGACGATCTCGCTGGCAGTCAGGCGTATGGTGCCCGCAAGCTCATCGGCAGCACCGCTGGCTGTGCGCAAGCAAGCCGCCGCCGCCTGCGCCATGGCTTCGGCATGCGGCCTCAGCGCTTCGGCCGTTTCGGTCGGATTGAACCCTTGCTGTGAGCGGGTAAACAGCAATACCCCGCCAAGCGCCGCTTCCAAATCGGAGATATGCCGGCCGATCGTCGGCTGTGTCAGGCCGAGTTCACGCGCGGCGCCCGACAGGCTGCCGGTCCGCAGCACGCTCAAAAAGGAACGATAGAGATCCCAGGCCGGAGCAGTCATCATTATATACAATTGTATATCGACCATATATATCTGTTCAATTTCAAATATCTGCGCTCGATACCATGTTTCTCCCCGTCATGAAGAGGAGGGATCAGTCGTGTGTACAGAGACAAACGCGCACAGCGTGGCCGGCCAGGCCCGGAAAGCGCTGGTCATTGGCGCAACCGGCGGCATCGGCGGCGAGATGACGCGGATTCTCCTGCATCGCGGCTGGCAGGTGACGGCCTTGCACCGGTCCCCGGAAACTGCGGTGCTCCGGCAACCGGATCTCACGCAACTCCGATGGATGAAGGGTGACGCCATGCGGGCGGCAGATGTACTGCGAGCAGCCGACGGCGCGGATCTGATCGTTCATGCCGCCAATCCGCCGGGATATCGGGATTGGGATCTCGTCGCGCGGCCAATGCTGCGGCATGCAATGGACGCGGCCAAGGCCTGCTCCGCACGCCTGCTGTTCCCAGGCACCCTCTACAATTTCGCCAAGGATGCGCCGATCGTGGTCGATGAAACGACGCCGCAGCGCGCCCAGACACGCAAGGGGCTGATCCGCGTCGCGATGGAAGAAATGTTGCGCGATGCCGCAGGCGATGGCCTGCGCAGCCTGATCGTGCGCGCGGGCGATTTCTTCGGGCCGCGGCCCGGCAACAATTGGTTCTCACAGTGTCTCGTCAAACCGGGGCAGCCGCTGCGAAAAGTGACCTATCCTGGCCTGAGCGGCATCGGCCATAGTTGGGCCTATTTGCCGGACCTCGCTGAAACGATGATGCGGCTGGTTGAACGCGAGCGCGATCTCGGGCCTTTCGACGTCTTTCATTTCGCCGGACATTGGCTGCCGGACAGCGCCTCGCTGATGGCAGCCCTGCGCACCGCCGGCGGGAATGCAGCGATCGGACAACGCCGCTTTTTCTGGCCCGGAATTTATCTCGCCGCCCCTTTCGTCACGCTGTGCCGGGAAATGCTGGAGATGCGCTATCTCTGGCAGCGCGATTTGCAATTGGAGAATGGCAAGCTGCTCGGCTTCCTGGGAGGGGAACCCCGGACGGACCTCCATGAGGCCCTGCGGTCCACCCTGGCCGGACTTGGATGCCTGCCGGTCGAAGCGGCGTCATCGGCCCGGTGATTGCCTGGAATTACCGCCCCCAATTGCCACGGAAGTCGTCCCGATGACCGCGCTGGGATGCGACGCAACGAGGATTACTTATCCCGCACGTCACCGCTGGTCGATCCGGCAGAGACAGGTTAGAGTGGAACCTGTTGAGGTCAATCCGCGAGGACAAGGCACGGCATGTCGAATCGGCGCACGACGCCTCAAATAACGCCAGGCATGCTCTTGCGCGCTTATGCGATCGGCATCTTCCCGATGGCAGAAAGCCGCGACGACCCCGATCTCTACTGGATTGATCCGGAACTCCGCGGCATTCTGCCGATGGAAGAATTCCATGTGCCGCATAGCTTGTGGAAAACGATCCGCAAAGGCAAATTCGAGGTTACCTGCGACCGCGCCTTTACCGCCGTGGTAGAGAGTTGCGCGGCACCGGCGCCGGGACGCCGGCAGACCTGGATCAACGACACCATCTTCGACCTGTGCCGGCAGCTTTTCGTGCTCGGCCACGCGCATAGCATCGAAACCTGGCTGGATGGCCGTCTGGTCGGTGGGCTCTACGGCATTTCGCTGGGCGGCGCGTTCTTCGGCGAGAGCATGTTCAGCCGCGAAACCGATGCCAGCAAAGTGGCGCTGGTCCATCTCGTCGCGCGCCTGAAAGCCGGTGGCTACACACTGCTCGATACCCAGTTCGTGACACAGCATCTGTCGCGTTTCGGCGCCCTGGAAATGCCCCGCGAGGACTATCGGCAGCTCCTCAACGAGGCGATCACGCAGCCTGCCCGCTTCTACGGCGAATTGCCGCCGGGAGCACTCTCGGCATTGATGCAGTCCAGCACCCAGATGTCATAGACGGGATGTTCCATTGCCGAGAGCGCGGGGCTCGAGGCGAACATCCAGCCGGAGAACCGGCCGACCGGCGCTTCACCGGGCTTCACCTCGACGATCTGTAGAAAGGCCGCCGATTCCGGCGTCTCTTCCGGCGGATGCTTGTCGCAGGCACGGGCGGTAATCTGCAACGAGCCGAAGGTGACCGTGCTGCCGACCGGCACGGTGATGCGCGAGACCCGTGCGGTGATCTTGTCCAGGCCCTGCAGCACGACCTCGTTCATGGCGATCGCCTGGGCCGGCATGGCTTGCGCCAACAGCAGCGCGGCAAAAGCACCGGCGCCGAACAGAGATCTGATCAGGGACGGCGACCGGTAATGAAATTCTGTCATGATTTCCGATAAGGATTCTGAAGGCCCGCGATCATTGCATCCAGCACGGCACGGACCTGCTTCTCGTCGCATCCCATCAGAATCGCGTCCTCGACGAGGTCCTGTGCCATCTGCTGCAATTCGGACAGATTCTGATTGAGGACTTTGATTTTTTCGAGGCAGGAAACCGGGCTTCCATCAGGCTGTTGCCAGAGGGGAGCAGCGAAAGGTTTACCAGTCTGGTGACCCGCCATGGGCTCGATCCATTCTGTCGCGCGTCACGATCAGTTCTGCTTGCTGCCGGAACCGCCGACAACGAATTTGTTGATCAGATCCGCGAGGTTGAGGGCACCTTGCACATGTGTGATCTGGTCGTTGGCTTTCAACATCTGATCATCGCCGCCGATCTCCAGCAGCACGTAATTGTCGCCCAGCAGGCCGTCGCTGGTGATGATCGCCGTCGTATCCTTCGGCAGTTTCACGTCGTTGTCGACATTGATGGTGACCACGGCCTGATAGTTTGCCGGGTCGAACTGCTTGGCGACCACGGTGCCGATCTTGGCGCCGGCGACCCGGACATCGGTGCCGGGATTGACCGAACCGCCGCGATCGAAGCGCATGACCAGATTATAGCCATTGCTGTTCTGCCGCACGCCGATGGTGCTGGAGACGAGATAAAGGAAGCCGGCAGCGGCGATCAACACGATAGCGCCCATCACGGTTTCCAGCACGTTCCGCTGCATTCATTCCCCCAAGGTCAGGATCGAACTTCCCGCGGAACCGATCCATCCAACATGATTTCGCCGCGCGCGCCCCCCGCCCGGCCGACGACAAAAGCGGCAGGCCCGGCTTCGAGCCGGCGCCGCGCGATATTCAATTCGGCGTCCAGGGCTGGTAATCGCCGGTCGACTTCGGCCGGTGGCCGCCGGCAAGGACATGGCCGGGCGGACGATAGGCGAGATCGGTACCCGTGAGATTGGGCTGATGCGGCTTCTGCCAGACGGGCCGGCGCGCCTCGTCGGGCAGCGGGCCATTGGTGCGATGCAGCCAGGCATGCCAGTCGGCTGGTACCCGGCTCGCCTCGACCGCACCCTTGTAGATCACCCAGCGGCGCTCGCGCTTTGCGCCCTTGGTACGCTTGTCGACATAGTATTTGTTGCCGAATTCGTCGCTGCCGACCAATTCGCCATAGAACATCGTGAAAAGACGGGTGCCGAAAGCCATCTAGGCCATACCTTCGAAGTCAGCTGATTCCGGCGGCACTATAGCCGCCGCCCCGCATGGTGACAAGCGAGCCCTGCCCCGCATCCCAGCCCCTTCTGCCTTGCGGAACAAGCATTTGCCGGATGCACGGCTAGCCGGACAAGGTATCTTTGACAAGACCCGGCTTGGCCGGGCCAGATGAAGCCGGCGGCAAGCCGGTGGCCGGAGAGAAATGGCAGGCAACGACTCCTGTCGGATAGATTGGGGAGGCTCGACTGGGCGGATCATTGCAAACGGCGGGACGCCGGCGCTATTGGCTGGGACTGGGGCTGATCCTGATCGCCTGCTGCCTGCTCAGCATCATTTCCACTTTCGCGCGGCTTGCCTATCAGAGCGGCGCCACGCCGACGACGCTGCTGTGGCTGCGCTTCAGCAGCTTTACCGTTGTCATCGGGGCGCTGCTGATCCTGCGGCGCCGGCGGCTGCGGCTGACTGCGCGGCAGCTGCTCGGCACGGCGGTGATGGCCGTCGGAATGCTGATGAATTCGGTCGGCTATCTGGGGTCGGTGGCTTATATCAGCATCGGTCTATCGGTGGTGCTGTTCTATACTTTTCCCCTGATCACGGTCGCCCTCTCGGCCCTGATAGGCGCTGAAAAACCAAGCTTTATCAAAATCTTATGCGTAGCCGGCGCATTCTGCGGCGTGCTCCTCGCCTCCGCCAACGCGATCGGCGGCACGTTCGACTGGCGCGGCGTGGCGCTGATCCTGATCGGCGCCCTCGGCTTTGCCGGCGCCATCGTCTACGGCAATGCCAGGATGCAGGGCGTCGCGCCCCTCACCATGAACCTCTGGATGAATCTCTGGATGGTGGCGGTGATGAGCGGCGCCATCTTCCTGGTTCCCGGGACACAGGCGGTGCTCGGCGCCTTCACCTGGCCGACCGGCGCCCTCGCCTGGTTCGGCACGGCCGCGGCGACCGGCTGCTATATCCTCGGCTTCTCCTGCTTCTTCGCGGCGGTGCAGATGCTGCCGCCCTCGCAGACCGGCATCATGATGAATCTGGAGCCGATCATCGCCACCACCTCGGCGATGCTGGTGCTGGGCGAAAAAACTCAGCCACTGCAATGGCTTGGCATGGCGGTGATCATCGTCTCCCTGGGCGCCGCCTCGGTGCTGGGCGCAAGGCGGAGCGCCGATCGGCAGCCGGCGGAAGCGGTGCCGCAGGAGGTCTAGCCGTCGCGCCCCCTCTTCGATGGCAGGCGCACCTCGCAGTAACCCATCCGCGTCACATCGCCGACGGCCTCGATCGCACCAGCCTCGACCAGGGCCCGGAGCCGCGCATGGAGGAAGAGATCGCCGGTCTGATGATGCTCCTCATCGAAGCCCGCCCCCATCGCCTCGCCGATGACCCAGGCCATCTTCCGCCAGCGATCGACGACACAGGACAGAAGGAGCGGGTCGAAATGGCTGACCGGCACAGAGATGAGTTCGCCGCCGTCGATGATGCGCAGTGGCGTATTTTCCCGGACGAGCCTCTGCCACGCTTCCCGGTAGCGCCGACGTTCGTCGACCGAGAGCGGCCGTGCCGCCTGGCGCAGATCAATGAGCCCCTCTGGCGGCACCCAGGCAGGGCTGACCGCGAGCCGACTCTCCAGTTGGTTGCCAGGAAACCCACGCGACGGCAGGATCGTCTCGGTCAGATCGACAACCTCGCATGGCCCTTCGCCGCGATGCGACAGCCACCACAGGAGACCGGCATAGCTTTGCGTGTCGCGACGGGAGAACCAGATCACCGGGCGAACACCGGGCGCCAGTGACGCCGCCAGCAGCAATGCATTGGCCTTGACCGTCGTCTGCCATTTCGAGATTCCCAGGATGGCATTGACTGCCCGGACGCGGGCATCCATCTCGGCGGGCGTCATTGGCCCAGCCACGATCGGGCCGAGCGAAAACACGTCATGCGTGCTGGCGACGCGTTCCGGCCAGCCGGCGTGGGCGATCGCCTGGCGCATGGAAGGCGCGGCGGAACCGAAGACGACATGGATGACGCGGTTGCCTCGCACGATTTCCAAGCTCCTGCCTGAAACATATCATTAGTAGTAATTCTTTACTTTACACAACCTTATAGAGAAATGCGCTCATGTCTACAGTAAAGGCGGCCCAGTGCACTGTTGAGCGCTGAGCGGCACACCATTCTTTGTGGCCCGCGCCGCGGCGGACGGAGCGGCGCGATATGGGCAGCCGGGGCGCGAATGGTTCAAGTTGCAGACGATTTAATCGAGGCCGGCTTTGGCGTCCCGAACCTGTGGATAAATTACGCAGTGCGATAAGCACTTGATCCGGATGGGCGATTTTGAACGTGACAGTTCCGGGTCAGGGTCGGATGCGCGTTTTTCAGGGGGTGCTGCGCCCGACGCGGCGGTTTTCCTGGGGGAGCACAATATCCAGCGGGGTCAACAGAAAAGAATGACTATATCTTGAATTTCATACTTGCAGTTCGATGACCATCCGGCCCAATATCTGGGACGGGCGCAGTCAATCTATCTAGATTTAGCGTCTTTTCAACAATCCCTTACCTCCACAAGCTGAAGTGTTAAGTGAACATTCGGTGGGGAACGGGGATTCTGTGCACGAGTGGCCTACGGACCGGGGGGTTTCATGCGTATCGAACGCCGTTTTACCAAAGTTGACCAGTCTCCTTATGCGGCAATCGAGTTCCGCACCACGGTCAGCGAGATTCGCAATCCCGACGGCTCGATCGTCTTCCAGCTGAAGGACATCGAGGTCCCCGCCGATTGGTCGCAGGTGGCCTGCGACGTGCTGGCCCAGAAGTATTTCCGCAAGGCCGGGATTCCCGCCAAGCTGCGCCCCGTCATCGAGCAGGACGTGCCGGAATGGCTGTGGCGCCAGGAGCCGGATCTGGAAGCCCTCGTGCAGCTCCCCGCCGACAAGCGCCATGGCAGCGAGATGAGCGCCAAGCAGGTGTTCGACCGCCTGGCCGGCACCTGGACCTATTGGGGCTGGAAGGGCGGCTATTTCGATGCCGAGGAAGACGCCAAAGCTTTCTATGACGAAATGCGCATCATGCTGTGCAAGCAGATGGGCGCCCCCAATTCCCCGCAATGGTTCAACACCGGCCTGCACTGGGCCTATGGCATCGACGGTCCGGCCCAGGGCCACTTCTATGTGGACTTCAAGTCGG
>Ga0255336_100206_pt1 | contig 121342 bp, 112 predicted proteins | sample MeOH1_35cm_T3_17_FD_189102 | JGI IMG/M metagenome (GOLD analysis project Ga0255336, IMG submission 189102) | Sandy soil microbial communities from University of British Columbia, Vancouver, Canada - MeOH1_35cm_T3_179 | ecosystem: Engineered > Artificial ecosystem > Sand microcosm > Unclassified...
GCCCCTGGGGCTTCAAGGCTTTCAGCGGCTATCTCGGCGACGACAAGGCGGCCTGGGCCGAATACGATGCAACGGAACTGGTGAAGCGGCGGCCATTTGCCGGCGAGATCCTGATTGACCAAGGCCTTGATGATAAGTTTCTTGCTGAACAATTGCACCCGCATCTCTTCGAAGCGGCGGCACGAAAGGCGGGGCAACGCCTGACATTGCGCCGGCATGCCGGGTATGATCATGGCTATTTCTTCATTCAAAGCTTTATGGAAGATCATCTCCATCACCACGCGTCGGTGCTCTGCGGCAAACCCGCCTCCCCTGGCGACAGAGGCAGGTAAAGTGAGGAGGTGCCCGCGTGATCAAGCTCTATGATGTCGATCCATCGGGCAGCTGCTACAAGATCCGCTTATTGCTAAACGTCCTGAAGATACCCTACGAAAAGATCTCCCTTCAGCTAACACCTTCGCATCGCGGCTCCGGTCAAAACGCAAGTCATACGTCCAGCGACTATCCCATCTTAGAAGACGGAAGCATCTCGCTTCGAAAATCCCTAGCTATCCTGGTCTATATCGCCCGCAAATATGACAAGTCCAACACATGGTTTCCCGAAAACCCCGAGGCCATGGCGGAAGTGTTGCAGTGGCTCGCCATGGGCGATTATGAGGTCTTGGTCACCGCCGGCCGTCGCCTGATCAAGATACTCAATTATCCGCCGGACGAGCAAAAGTTGCAAAACTGGGTCGCTGCCATGTTCAGAATGCTGGATGATCACCTGGCTGACCGGGAATTTTTGGCGCTTGAACATCCGACGATCGGCGACATCGCCTGCCTGCCTTATGCGGCCATGGCAGGCGAAGGCGGTGTGCCCTTGAAGCCTTATGCTAACCTCGGCCGCTGGCTTGGTCGGATGCAACGCATTCCCGGCTTCATCCCGATGACCGGCATGCCGAATCCCTGAGAGACCGGCTGAACTGGTCCAACCGCGCGGCGTCGACATCCTGATTGGGGAGGCTAGGCTTGCGATATCTGCTGCGTTGCATTGTCATCGTAATCATGACAGGCGAGATCATGGCCTGCGGAATCCTCTTCCGCCCGGCGGAGGCGGCAGACCTTCCCGTCATACGCCTCGGTCTGCTTCAGTTCGGTACGGTCAATTGGGAAGTCACGGTGATGCGTGACCGGCTCGCTCAACAGCGCGGCATCAACATCGAACCGGTGGCGCTTGCGGACAAGGATGCGGCGGCGATTGCCCTCTTGTCCGGCCAAGTCGATGCGATCGTCACCGACTGGCTATGGGTTGCACGACAGCGCATGAGCGGCAAGGATTTCACCTTTGTTCCCTTCTCGATGGCGGCGGGAGGGGTAATGGCCGGGCCGGGCTCCGGGCTCCGCAATGTCACCGACCTAGCCGGCCGTCATATCGGCGTCGGCGGCGGACCGGACGACAAAAGCTGGCTGCTGCTCCGCGCCTATGCGCAGAAGTCGGCGGGCCTGGATCTTCTCAAAACTGCCGATATCCAGTTCTCGGCACCACCTGTTCTGAATGAAATGATCCAGCGCGGCAAGCTCGATGCAGTGCTGAATTTCTGGCAGTTCAACGCGCAACTGCAAGCCAAAGGCTATCATGAGATCATCTCCATCCACGATATACTTGCGACCCTCGGCATCGACCGGCCGCCCCCTTTGCTGGGCTGGGTGTTTCACGAGCGGTGGGCCGACGCGCATCCCGAGACGGCGCGGGCGCTGCTGGACGCATCATTTGACGCCAAGGACCGCCTCCTCCGGGAGGAGGCCGTCTGGCAGGAATTGCGGCCCTTGATGAAAGCTCCCGACGATCGCCTGTTTGCCGTGCTTAAGACCGGCTACCGTGCCGGCATCCCATCCGGCTATGGCCCCGCAGATGTCGAGGCCGCGCGCAAGACGCTTGCCGTCATGAAATCGGTCGATCCCGCCGCCACCGCCGGCCTCACCGACCTTCCGCTCGGCACCTTCTGGTCCGGTTACCGACGATGACGGCCCTGACCTTGCATATTTCTCGGACAGGCCGCTTGAGCAGCTGGCTGCTCCGGATCGCCTCCTTGATCGGCCTGCTGGTCGCTTGGCAGGTGGCGGCGCAGCTTGCCGATGATCCCGGCCTGCTGCCGACGCCGGCCGCCACTGCGGCAGTTGTCATTGAGCAAATCCACTCCGGCGACCTCCTGTTTCACGTCGGAATGACGTTGCTGCGCGTCGTCATCGCTTTCGTCGGTGCGATGCTGATCGGCACGGCCATCGGCATCGTCATGGGGCGGAACGCGGGAATCGACATGTTTTTCGACAGTTGGCTTGTCGTCGCCCTGAATGTTCCGGCCCTGGTCACCATCGTGCTCTGTTATGTCTGGTTCGGCCTGACCGAGGCCGCCGCGGTCTTTGCGGTTGCCTTGAACAAAGCGCCGACCGTCATCACTATTCTGCGCGAGGGCGCCAAGTCGCTCGATGAGTCGCTGCTGGAAATGGCGGAGGTTTACAAGGTCCCGCGAAGCCGCATCCTGCGCCGGATCGTCCTGCCGCAATTGGCGCCCAGCCTGATGGCGGCCGGTCGCTCCGGCCTCGCATTGACATGGAAGATCGTGCTTGTCGTCGAACTGCTGGGGCGACCGAACGGTGTCGGTTTCGAGATCAGGCGCTTTTTCAATTTCTTCGATATTGCGGGGATACTTGCCTACACGCTGGTCTTTGTCGCGGTCATTCTGGTGATCGAGGCCCTGTTGCTGAAGCCGCTTGACCGCCGGGTCACCAAATGGCGCCAGTCCCAGGCATGATGAGACTGGAGGCAGTCGGCCGGCGTTTCGGCGATGAAGCCGCGCGCTGGGTGCTGGCCGGCATCGATCTGGTCCTGCAAAAGGGCGAGTTCGTTTGCCTGGTCGGTCCTTCCGGCAGCGGCAAGACTACACTGATGCGCATCATTGCCGGTCTGGATAGACCTGACCGCGGCCAACGCCAGGTATCCGCTCCCCCGCCGCGCATCGCCATGGTTTTTCAGGAGCCGCGGCTGGTGCCCTGGCTGACGACGCTCGACAACCTCTTACTGGTGATCGGCCCGCACGAGACATCCAAGGCACGCGCGTTGCTGCATCTGGTTGAATTGGATGGCTCTGAAGACAGCTATCCGGGCCAACTCTCCGGCGGGATGCAACGGCGTCTTGCTTTGGCGCGGGCGCTCTCGATAGAACCCGATCTGCTCCTGCTTGATGAACCTTTGGTTTCCTTGGACCCGGCGTTGGAAGAACGCATGGGCTATGTCTTGCAGCGCTATTGGCTGGAACATCAGCCCGGCGTGATCATGGTAACCCATGATCCCCGTCAAAGTGCGCGCCTTGCCAGCCGCATCATCGGCCTCTCTCCCGGCAAGACCGGACTTACCTTGAACGAACAGCTGGCCGGACCACCGCCGGGACGGCGCAGCGACCATGACGAAGCGAGCGTCATCCGCCGCCTCGTGAATGCTTATCCCAATCTGCCGATCGCATCCTGACGGCGACCCCAGTGCGGATCCGGCGACAATACCGTCAATTACTCATTTAAGCGGTATCGGTAGATTGGGCAGCGCCGGATAGCCGGCGGCTTCCCAGTCTCGCATCCCGCCGGCGAACCAATAGACGTGCCGGTAACCGTAGGAAATCGCGCGCTTGGCCGCATTCCAGGACATCCAGCATTCGGCTTCGCAATAGAATACCAGGGCGCGGTCCTTGTCCCCCAAGGTCAGCCGTTCGAGTCCGTTGCGGAAATAATTTTCAATTTCCGCGGCCAACTGGCCATAGCCGGTATTCGCCAGCCAGATGCTCCCCGGTATGTCGAGCCGGGTTGGCGGGCGCCACAGGGTCGTCGCCGGAAGATTGGCCGGGCGCGGCGGCTGGGGCAGCACGTCGATGACCAGAACCGGCTTTGTCTGCATCAATTGATGCAGCGCGCCAGCCGCAATGGTCGTTGCGCCTTTGAGCGTCGACGGCGTAGGGCCACGGTAGTCGCTGAGGCGGTAATCCGCCGGTTCCGGAACGGAATCGGTGGCAAAGGCCGCCGCCGACATGGCCATCAAGCCCAACAGCAAAAGCCAGCGCGACGCTAGAAGTCTGATGGACATCATCTCTTCCTCCCGCGTTCTGCGGGCAGCCCTCAGGGCATCAGATTGCCCTGGTTGTCCAAGGTCGGAATGCCGTAATCATGCAGAATTCCAGCTATCTTCGTCTGGTTCTGCCGCATCAGATCATTGACCTGGTTCTTCCATTTGTTTTCGCCCGGACGCACGCCCATGGAGATATAGAAGTCGAGACGAAGATTGCTTTCCTGGGTCTTCAAGGGAGCGATGGTCAGCTCCGCCGCATGATCGCGCGCGAAATAGCCGGCGATCGGCCCCCAAAGCAGGGCGATGTCGATCTTCTTTTGCAACAGGTCCTGGACCATCTGCTTACCGGGGGCATCATAGCGCGTATCGACGAAGAGCGGATAGGGCCGGACATTTGCGATCAACCCTGACCGCACGGCCATATCGGATGGTGGCGTCGCCGCTGTCAGCCCGATCTTCAAGTTTCGTAATTTCGGGTCGCTCAGCGATTCAATGGCTAGATTGTCCGCTTTACGGGTAACGATGACATAAGAGGACCTGTAATAGGGATTGGTCGACTGCACCAGTTCCGCACCGGATACGATACCCATGACCAGATCGCACTGGCGCGCTCGCAGGGTGTTGCGCAAGAATCCCACGGTGTTCGGGTACCAGACATAACGCAGAGGCACTTTCAGCTCCTGCGCGAAAAGCTCGGCGATCTTATTCTCGAAGCCGTCACCTTTTTGATCAGAGAAGGGCAGATTATTGGGATCCGCGCAGACCCGCAGGGCAGAATGATCGACCGCCTCGACGGTATCGGCAGCCTGAGCAGGTTCAAGACCCTGAAACAGGGAGAGCCCCATAGCGAGAACGGCCATGACGGCCGTCCACACTTCGACAATACGATGTTGCAAAGCCATTCTGACGATTTGCCTAATTATTGCCCGTTGCAGGCCCCATGCAGGCTGCCTCCGCATCCGCCGCCTCCTTGGGCTTGTTCTCATGCTTCTGCGGCCGGCCACGCCCGACGACGCCGTCTGAGCGCGCCTTCAGATAGGCATAGATATCGTCAATATAGCACATGACATTCGGGTCGGTACCCAGCGCAGGCATCCGCTTGTCCGACGCGGTATTCACATTAACCCGTCCATTGACCACGACATTCATGAAATCGTCATGGCTCAAGGTCTTGAGCGAATCTGTGAGATTGGGCGCAAAACTGCTGCCGAGGCCGTCCGGACCGTGACAGGTGTGGCAAATGGCATGGTACCGGCGATAGCCGTTGAATATCCGCCAATCCACGGTGCCGTCCGGAGCGATATGATAGGCTTGAGGATCGTCAGCGGCCGATGATCTATTCTGAAAGGGTAATACGAAAAAAACGCCAAGCAGAAAAAAGGCGGCACCAAATAAGCGAAGTCTGGTCATTCCTTGTCCTCTCTGACCATCAAATGAAGAAAGGGATGGAGAGGCCGACGGCCTCTCCATCCGCTTGAAGTTATTCTGGGAGGGCAAAGACGGTCAGGGTTCCACCCAACTGGGTGTATTGCGACAGCGACTTGTAGGCGCCGACGGCACCAAGGCCCTCGGTATCACCTGTCAGTCCCGCCGCCATGCCGATTCCGGCCCAACCGCCGAGGCCGGACAGCACGGCAATATACTGCTTGCCGTTATGGACATAGGTATTGACGTTACCGATGATCCCGGACGGTGTCTTGAAGCGATAAAGCTCCTTGCCCGTTTCCGCGTCCACCGCTTTCAGGTAGCCTTCCAAGGTTCCGTAGAAGACAACGCCGCCAGCTGTCGCCAGGGCACCGCTCCATACCGAGAACTGCTCGGGGATCGACCACTTGATCTTACCCTTCTCGGCATCCCAGGCGATGAAGTTGCCGAGATTGGTTTCACCCTTCGGCGGATACATGCTGAGGGTTGCACCGACATAAGGCTGGCCGGCCGTGTAAGCGACCTTGAACGGCTCGTAATCCATGCAGACGTGATTGGTCGGCGAATAGAACAAGCCGGTCTTCGGTGAATAGGCGGCAGGCTGCTGATCCTTGCTGCCGAGCGCCGCCGGGCAGACGCCCTGCGTGTTATTGTCTTCGCCGTTAGCCTCGGTCGAATACTGTTTGACGCGCTCCGGCAAGCCGGTCTTCAAATCGATCTTGGAGGCCCAATTGACCGCCGGATCGTATTTGTTGGCCACCAGCAATTCGCCCGTTTCGCGGTCCAGCGTATAGCCGAAGCCGTTGCGATCGAAATGGACAAGCAGCTTGCGGTCCTTGCCGTCGAATTTCTTGTCGACCAGGATCATCTCGTTGACGCCGTCATAGTCCCATTCGTCATGCGGCGTCATCTGGTACAGCCACTTGACTGAACCGGTATCGGCGTCGCGGGCGAAGATCGTCATCGACCACTTGTTATCGCCCGGACGCTGCGCCGGGTTCCAGGTGCTGGGATTGCCGGTGCCGTAATAGACAAGATTGAGCGCCGGGTCGTAGGACATCCAGCCCCAGGTCGTGCCCCCGCCGATCTGCCACTGGTCACCCTTCCAGGTCGATAGGCTGGAATTCTCGCCCACCGGTTTGCCGAGGCTGGTGGTCTTCTGCGGATCGATCAGCGTATCGCTGTCCGGCCCCATCGACCAACCACGCCATACCTGCTTGCCGGTCTTCGTGTCATAGGCCGTCACATGGCCGCGGACGCCGAATTCGCCGCCGCTATTGCCCACCAGCACCATGTGCTTGACGACCAATGGCGCGGAGGTGCCCGTTTCACCCTTCGAGGCATCGCCGTCGGCCGCCGTCCAAGCCAGCTTGCCGGTCATCGCATCGAGCGCGACCAGCTTCGCGTCGGCCTGGTGCAGGAAGATCATGCCATCGCCATAGGCCACGCCACGATTGACGGTGTCGCAGCACATCACCGGAATGACATTCGAATCCTGCTTCGGCTCATACTTCCAGACGATCTGGCCGCCCTTATCGAGATCGAGGGCGTATACGATGTTGGGAAACGGCGTATGAACGTACATCATATTGCCGATCACCAGCGGGCCACCTTCGTGACCACGTAGAACGCCCGTGGAGAAGGTCCAGGCGACCTGGAGATTCTTCACGTTCTTGGCGGTGATCTGATCCAGGCCGCTATAGCGCGTATTGGCATAGTCGCCCGCCGGCATGACCCACTGCTTCGGGTCCTTCTCCAGCTTGATCAATTCGTCATTCGCAAAAGCACCCATGCTCCATGATGTCATCGCAACTGACAGCACCATGGACAACCCTGACTTGAGCCACATTTGAGCCATTGTTTCCTCCCCTAGAGCGGCGCGACATTCGCCCGCACGGTGTCCGGTGATCAAAGCTCTGGATCGTCGTCGATGGTCATTGTTGGACATCGCGGTCGCTTATGCGCCTCTCCGAAGTCTTGTCGAGGCATTCACTCACTTGCGTGACCATCGCTTTCCGACGTCTTCCACTAGAGTGGATTGACGGGGGAATTGACGTCAATCTGCAAATCGAAAATGCCCGTAGTTCTTTGGTACAAGATCATCGCAGATTGCCATTCTTTGCCTCTTCAGACATCGACTTTAGTCCAGCATTCGGGCGCGACGGCGGAGGGAGGCAGGGGCCTGTCACAGGTGAAAGCGGCACTGGCGCGGATGGCACTGGAGCGGATGTCAGTTCCGCTCGCGCGCGGGCAGGCGGCGATAGCGAAACGGCTCCGTCGCGCTAGCGGCGGCGGCGTCAGCAAGCGCCTGCATTTCGAGATGTCGAGGCGATTTGAAACAGGCCGGGTCGGTCGCCGCAGCAGACCCCGTTATGGCCAGCGCCTGGCAGCGGCAGCCGCCCCAATCGATCTCCCGCTGGTCACAGCTGCGGCAAGGCTCCGGCATCCAATCTGTGCCGCGGAACCTCGAAAAGGCCTCGGAATCATACCAGATCTCGCGGAGCGAACGATCCGTCAGGCGTTCGAAATGAAGCTCGGTGATCGTCTCCGCCGCATGACAGGGCAGAACCTTGCCTGAGGGCGTTATGTTCACGAACTGTCGCGCCCAGCCCCCCATGCAGGCTTTTGGCTGGTGCGCATAATAATCGGGAACGACATAGTCGATCACCAGCCGGCCCCGGTATCTCTCACGCGCCTTCGATACCGCTGCCGTGGTCTGTTCGAGCTGCGCCCGGCTCGGCATCAATGCGTCGCGGTTTGCCAGCGCCCAGCCGTAATACTGCACATGCGCGACCTCCAAGCGGGAGGCCTGCAGTTCGATCGCAAGATCAATCATCGCATCGATATTATCGATGTTTTGCCGGTGCATGACGGCATTGACGGTCAGCGGCAGGCCGGCTTCACGCACCCAGCCGGCAAATGTCAGCTTCTTCTCCTGGACATCCTTCACCTGGCTGATACGCGCGGCGGAAATTGGCTCCGAATCCTGAAAGCTCAGCTGCACGTGATCAAGGCCGGCATCCACGAGCTCAAAGAACCGTGCACGATCGATCGCCACGCCGGAGGTAATGAGATTGCTGTAGATGCCGCGCGCAGTCGTCCGCCCAATCAGCTGGGCAAGATCGCGGCGGACCGTCGGCTCGCCACCGGAGAGATGGACCTGCAGGACCCCGATATCCGACAGCTGATCGATCGCGTCCAGCCATTGCTCCGTTGTCAGCTCCGCCGCGACACGCTCGAGTTCCAGCGGATTGGAACAATAGGGACATTGAAGCGGACATCGATGCGTGAGCTCTAGCAAGGCCGCAAGCGGTGGTGCCACGGCAGCATTACGCGCCTGCTCCGCCGGCGCCGTGTCTCGCAAATCAAGGACCTGCTCGGCTTCATGCGTCATATGACCACAACCCGCTTCTCGATGAGGCTTTCAAGCAGCGCTTCCACATCGCCGGCTATCTCCACCTCGTCTGCATCAAAGGCGTTGCTGAGGTCTCGAACCAGTGCTTGGAGGCTGACCTCTCCCGTACATCGCAGTACGATTTCATATGCTGTGTCATCCAGGACGAAGACCCGTTCCGGCGCCTGCAATATCCACTGTTCCCGCGTCCTGTCGAACTGCAGTTTGACGCCTGGAGAGAGATGGGGGCGAGCCGTCTCCGGAATCGTCATCAATGCGATTCCGGTACGAAAGCGCCCGGCGGAATATGACCCGGCGCCACATAGGCATAGTGGAGGCCGTCGAGCTGAGCCCAGAGGACATCGCATTTGAAGATCAAGGCCTGCATCACGGCCCGCTGCTGATCGGGACGGCGGGCCTCGCGCTTCACATAATCCAAAGCGAAATTCGCATCGCGCGGCGCCTGATGCAGGCGTTTATCGAAATAAGCCAGCGCCTGCTTCGAGACGAAGGAATAGTTGGCGAGCATGCCAGCCACCCGGTCGCTGATGATAGCCGGGGCGAACATCTCGGTGAGGGACGAGGCGACCGCCTCAAGCATGCTCCGCTCCTGCACGAAATGCAGATAGGCATCGACGGCAAAGCGCGTCGCCGGCAGCAATCCCTGGCCCGATTCGACATAGCTGCGATCAAGGCCGAGAGCGTCGGTCAGTTTCAGCCAACGTTCGATCCCGCCCTCCTCTCCGTCCATACCGTCGTGATCGACGATGCGTTGGCGCCAGGACCGGCGAAAGCCGCTGTCTTCCGAACGCGCCACGATCGCCGCGTCTTTCATCGGAATGCGGCTCTGATAATAGAAGCGGTTGAGCGCCCAGGCCTGGACCTGGCCCTTATTGAGCTTGCCGCTGTGAAGCAGGCTATGGAACGGGTGGCGGTTGTGGTAACGCTCGGCGCCGATATTGCGCAGCGCGGACTCTAGCTGATCCGCGCTCATAAGCTCAGTCATAGCTGAATCTCCATACCGTCTTCGGCAACTTCCCACCCCGCCCGCCGCATGGCGGCATGTTCCTTCGACTCTTCATCGAAAATCGGGTTGGTCGTGTTCACGTGAATAAAGATTTTACGGCCGACATCGAGATCGCGGAAAGCGGCGATCGTTCCATCCTCGCCGTCGATGCTCATATGCCCCATCCGCTTTCCCGTCTTCGAACTGATATCAAGACGCACCAATTCGTCATCCGACCACAGCGTTCCGTCGAAAAACACCAATTGCGCGCCGCGTAATTGCGCGCGCAACGCCGGTGTCAATTCGGCGCAGCCGGGAATGTAGAAGAACGAGGTGGCGCCTTGCGACACGCGCAAGCCCGTCGTGTCTTCCGCTACGCCGGCAAGGTTGCCGACATTGCGCGATTCAAGAAACAGCGGCACCTTTCCCGGCACGGGAAAGGCCTCGATGGTCAGGCCCAGCGGCTCGTCGCGGCCCGCTATCTCCCAAGGCAGGTGCAGGTGAAAAGCTCGGCGTTCGACATAAGCGGGATTGAGCGCACCGAAAATTGGGTTTTCTGCGAGGATATCGTGAACGCGCTGCGTCGCCCAAAGAGCGAAAGACTGACTTTCACGCATCGACAGAAGACCGGCCACATGGTCGATTTCCGCGCTGGTCAGCAGCACCGCCTTGATCGGCGTGTGCCGCAACAATCCTGCGCGGGGCCATAACTGCCGGGTCGAAAGCTGCTGTTGCCGGAAATCCGGCGAAGCATTGATCAGGAGCCAATTGGCGCCATCGCTACTTACGGCAATTGACGCTTGGGTCCGGGACTTTGCATTCAAAGTCCCCTCCCGCACCCCTCTGCTTGTGGGTGCATTGCAGTTCCACTGCGGAAAGCCTCCGCCGGCGGCCGATCCCAGGACAACGATGAACATGATCGCGATCCGCTATTTGATTGACCGACCGGCGGATGCGATCAGTTACATCCGCGCGCTGGCGTAGCTGTTGATCTCGAGGCCTACGCAGATTTCACGAATTCGCGGTGTTTTCCACGCCCGTTTCATAGCTGTCTCCTTGTTTAGACAAGATACAGACTGCGCTCTATCAGTCGGATTTACCGACTAATGTAAGTGTAGCCAGCGGGTCATGCGGTTACAAGAACGCTGATGTTGAAATCCGCGGGCGAGAGCTCATCCTTTAGGCCAACATTTTTGCAACGCAATATTTCGCGGCGGAGAGCGGCTTTGCGGTACTCTGGTGTGGTGCCTTTTCGAACTCTCGATGTGAGGCTAGGCATGGCGATCACGCCGCGTTACGGCTGCGGCAGTCCATTCGCAGCATTGCCGTTGGGACATTTCAGCATAAAGGGGTGGGTATTCAATTCGCTCATTGCTTGCGACAGCAGGCGAATGGACGGGGCTGTATCATGCAGCCAACGGTATTGCAGGTCATAGGCTTCGTTCTCGCGCGCAACCCATAAGGTACAGGTCACCGTCATCGCAGCTGGGCTGTTTGCCCGCTGGAGATAATGCGTCAACTCATGGACCAGAATGCTGGTTGCCGCAGTGTCTTCCCCGACCTGCAGGCGATCGTCCAAGAGGATCGTGCCGTCAGGCGTGGTAAAGCCGAGAATGGCGCAATCGCGATGGCAGAAACGATCCTCCAGCTCGGCATGCGGAACAAGCGTGACGACGGGAGGGGTCCCCGGTATGGCATAGCCCGTCGCCTGGGCTATCCAGGTCAATAAACTGGCGATCAATCGAGCCGATATCATGGGTCGTACCTGCTCATCAGACGTAGCCGCTGCAGGCTGCGATAAGCCGAGGGATGGTCCGGATCACCCTGCTTCGCTCCCACACGGATCCGCCCCAGGACGAATTGACCGCCTCTTCCTTCTGTGTTTTGCTTCCCTTCATGACGCCGCCTGCGAACAGAGGTTGTCCATGAATTACCGATTCTTCGCCCCGCTTAAAACCGGTAGCGCTATCGCAGCGCTGGCTCTTCTACTTTGTCCCAGACCTGGCCTCGCCAACGACTATCCGACGCCCGTGGTGGCCGATTATGTCATCGGCTGCATGGCGAGCAATGGCGAGACGCAGGAAATGATGCAGCGGTGCTCGTGCAGCATTGATGCGATCTCTTCGGTCATTTCCTACGACACCTATGAAAAGGCCGACACGATCATGCAGATGCGGTTGGTAGCGGGTGACAATACCTCAATGTTTCGAGAAATGACGATGCTGAAGAAAGTCGTCGACCAATTGCGCCTGGCGCAGATCGAAGCCGACTTCCGCTGCTTCTGACCCGCTTTTCTTCCACGCCAGCCGACCCGCAGCAGGGCATCGGAGCTCAGGTGGTCGGCGGAAGCGGCCATTTTTGATGGAACTTCGCTCCATCCGAATCTTCCGCCGTCACATCGAGGGCGCCGCTCTGTTCCGGTTTCAGCCAGAATTCGAAGAATGGATTTTCGCTTAAAGAGATATTTCCTTCGATCTTCATGACAGGCTTGTCGCCATAGGAGATCGTCGCCGTCTGGATGTATTTCGCCGGGATATAGTAGCGGGTCACCTGGTCCATCTGCATGCCGGAGAAATTCGGGTGATGGATCAGCAATTGGACGCGGGTCGGCTGCCCTACTGCCGGCGCTTCAGCGAGCTTCATCTTCATTTCACCAAGATGTGATGCCGCACTATCGGGCGTCTTTACCGCCGGAGCCGAGCACCCGCCGGCCGCCTTGATAAAAGTCTTGGACATATAGAGCTGCCCATCCGTCATCTGCACGACGGCATGCACATATGTGTATTCATTCACACGGATACGCGTACCGATACTGGGATTGGTGACCCCGGGGGCGAGATGGAAGATGGCGGCGAGGGGAGCCGGATTCTTGTCGATCACCAGCGTAATGTCCTGGACAACCAGAGACCCCATCTTCTGCGGATCGAACTTGATCTCCAGCGGCACGACGGCGGCATCATAAGCACGCTTGGGCGCTTCGAGCTGAAGAAACGCGGATCCATCCTTAATGGGCTTGTCGGCGAACAATGCGGTCTGCAGATCAGGCCAGGCATCGCCGTCATCGGCATAGGCCGGATGCAGCGTGGGACCGATGCCGATTCCGATAAAGGCGGCGAAGGCCACCATGCTTAAACGGCGCATCTGCCGGGACAGAAAATGCCTTGCTGCAATCCGTGTCGCTGCAATCCGTGTCATCGTGACCTCCGGACTAGGGGCTGACGCCCGGCGCGCTGCTCGTGCCGCCTGGGCATTCCCATTCTCGGGCTATTCCCATTCAAGTTCAGTATAGGCTGCGGTAATATTGCGCCCATTATAGTCGTCGAACAATTGCCATTTGGATCGTTCAACCCGTCCCAGCGCCTCATCGACGCTTTCGACCGTCTGCTGCAGGGAGCGGCCTTCCTTCAACTGACGGCGCACCGCCGCCACAATACCCGAAAGATACCGTTGTTCCTCCGTCAGGGCCGACGGCCAGGCAGCGACAACCGGGCCGTGCCCGGGTACCGCCCGGGCGGCCTGAACCTCACGGAGCTGGTCGATCGCCTTCAGCCAGCCTGTGATCGAGCCATCCACGGCCGGCACCCGTTCCAGAAAAACCAGATCGCCGGTGAAAAGAGTGCCGGTGTTCTCGTCAAGAACGGTGAGGTCGGCATCGCTATGGGCGGCCTGATAAGGCGTCAGGGTCAATATGCGATGGCCGAGATCGATCTTCTCCGGCGCGCTGACAAGGTGCCGCGGCTGGACCAGCACGGTGCCCTGAAATGCCGCGCCCAGACTATGCTGTGCCGCGGCAACATAGTCCTTCGCCCGGCCGGCAAGGTCCCGCGGGAAGTTTCTATGCGCAACGAATTCCGGCTTGAGGTCAAGGAAAGCGCCGTTGCCGAGGATGTGATCGGGGTGAAAGTGCGTATTGATGACATAGGCGATCGGCAGGGCGGTTACCTGCCGGACGGCCGCCAGAAGCTGGCTTCCTTCGGCGAAGCTGCCGCCCGTATCGATGATCGCGACCGACCGGTCGCCGATGACGAAGCCGATATTGGCGATGCCCCCCAGGTTTTCCGGCGTTGCCTCCGCATGAACGCCCTGATGGACATAGACGCCTTTCGCCACCTCCTGGACCGCCAATGGCCGGTTCTGCGCCGGGGCGCTATCGGCAACAGCGCGCGGCCCCTGCATCAACAGCATGCAGCCGAAAAGGCAGATCGCCCCGAGGGCAGCGAAGCTTGACGGTACCCATTGTCGCGGCCGCTGCTTCCAGGCTAGCCTAGCCGCCGTATCTTGCGCCGCGAGGTAAAGTCGAATTCTATCCATCGAAGGCCTGATTGTCGGGTGAACTGGAGGGTGTCCCAAGTGGATCAGGCCCAAAACTGTACTTTGGTCCGAAATCCACGATCACCGCTTGTGGCCCTCAGCGGTGCTTCATAAAGTTAACATCTCTGGGAAAGTGCTCGCAGTTTCTGCTCAGCCAATTCCATAAGAGATAAATACGTGCAGATAAAAGCATGACCGGGAGGCTCATTCATGCAGCGAGTTACAGTACATTTTGCATTTCTTCTTGTTGCCGCGGCCGCTCTGCTCTCAGCCGGCGGCAGAGCAAGCTTGGCGGATGATGGCGATGCGGCCCAGGGACAGAAGGTTTTCGTCAAATGCCAGGTGTGCCATTCGCTGGATGCCGGCACCAATAAGATCGGGCCATCCCTGCACGGCCTGATCGGGCGCCCTTCGGCTTCTATCGCGAATTTCAGCTATTCCCAGGCGATGCAAAATGCCCATGTGACCTGGGATCCCGCGACTCTCGACAAATATCTGACCAATCCGAAGGCCATGGTGCCGGGTACCAAGATGCTGTTTCCTGGCCTGCCCAAACCCGAGGACAGAGCGAACCTGATTGCCTATCTTAAACAGGCAGCCGGCAGCGCCCAGTAATCCAGGCAGCGCGGAGGCTCAGATGCTGATGGTGAGGCCCGGAGGCTGGCACTCGCTGCGTCCGATTGTTGCCGGCTGGGGAATTCCGGTCGCGTTGAAGGCCGTCGCCCAGGGCATTCTCGCAGCGGCAATATTGGTCGGTGCCATGCAGGGCATCCGTGCGGATACCCAGCCGCTGAACGTCGCCATCGGCTACCTGACAGAGGCCCTTCCAGAACCAGCCCCTCTGTCCTTGGTCGAGGTGGTGGCGACGGATAAGGGACTGGCCGGAATCAAGCTCGCGATCGAGGACAACCAGACCACCGGCCGCTTTCTCCATCAGACCTATGAGCTCAAGCAGGCATCGGTCCCGGCCGGCGGCGATCTCAAAGCCGGCCTCGATGATCTCATCAGCCAAGGAGCGAAGCTCATCATCGCCGATCTAACCGCAGATCGGCTGTTACAGCTCGCAGATCTGCCGGAAGCCAAGGATGTTCTGATCTTCAACATCCGGGCCGAAGACGACCGCTTGCGGATATCCGATTGCCGTCCGAACGTCTTCAACGTTGCGCCCAGCTATGCGATGAAGGCGGACGCCCTGGCGCAATACCTCGCGGTCAAGAAATGGACGCGCTGGGTATTGATCTCCGGCAAGAACGATCCCGACAAGGCCTTTGCCGCCGCCATGGAGCGGGCCGGCAAGCGCTTTGGCGGCAAGATCGTCGAAGAGCGCGTTTATGCCTTTGATGCCGGCTCCCGCCGCAGCGATACCGGTCAGCAGCAAGTAAACAAGCAGATGATCGATCTGACCCAGCGTCTGCCGGATTACGACGTTCTGGTGGTATCGGATGAAAGCGAGGTCTTCGGCGAGTACCTCCCCTATCGGTTATGGGATCCGCGCCCCGTGGTGGGCACACAGGGCCTGGTGCCGACAGCCTGGCACCGCAGCCAGGAGCAATGGGGCGGCATGCAGCTGCAGCACCGCTTTGAGCTGCAATCACATCGCTGGATGCTGGAGCGGGATTATTCAGGATGGGTGGCGGCGCGCGCTATCGGTGAAAGCGTCACCCGCACCGGCAAGGCCGACCCGGCCGATATGCACCAGTACATGGTTTCCGACGCCTTTACCCTTGGCGCCTTCAAGGGCCAGGGACTGAGCTTTCGCAAATGGGACCAGCAGTTGCGGCAGCCGATCGTGCTCGCCTCGCCCCTGATGCTGGTTTCGGTCTCGCCGCAGGAGGGCTTTCTGCATCAGCGGACACCTCTGGACACGCTTGGCTACGACGAGCCCGAATCGTCATGTCACTTGAACCAATGACAAGAGGAGCAGGAGTAAGATGAAACCGTCCGCCTATCCCGCCATTGGCCTGGTGATCATCGCGGCCCTCGGATTCTCGTGCGTGGAGGCGCAGGCCTATACAGCCTATGTCTCCAATGAAAAGGGCAACTCGATCACCATTGTCGATCTCGACAAGATGGCAGTGACCGGGACGGTACCGGTTGGGGAGCGGCCTCGCGGCATCACGCTCAGCCACGATAAGAAGCAGCTTTTCATCTGCACCAGCGACGCCGACCATATCGAGGTCCTGGATCTCGAAACGTTGAAAGTCGTCAATATCCTGCCAAGCGGCCCCGATCCGGAACTCTTCACCCTCTCGCCCGACGGCTCACGCCTTTACGTGGCCAATGAAGACAACAATATGGTGACGGTCCTCGACGTTAAGCAGGGTGTCGTTGCCTCGGAAATTCCCGTCGGCACCGAGCCGGAAGGAATGGGCGTCAGCCCGGATGGAAAATTGCTGGTCAACACCTCCGAGACAACCAGCATGGCGCATTTCATCGACACGGCGAACAATCAGCTGATCGACAGCGTGCTGGTCGATACGCGGCCGCGCTTCGCCCAGTTCACGCCGGACGGCAAAGAGGTTTGGGTTTCTTCAGAGGTCGGCGGCACGGTGGCCGTCATCGATGCGGCCAGCCGGAAAATCCTGCAGAAGATCAGCTTCGCCGTCCCCGGCATCCGCAAGGAAACGATCCAGCCTGTCGGCATCGCGATTACCAATGACGGCAAGACCGCTTTCGTGGCGCTCGGCCCAGCCAATCGCATTGCCGTCATCGATGTGGCAAGCCGCTCGGTGGAGAAATATCTTCTGGTGGGGCAGCGCGTCTGGGAACTGGCCTTCACGCCTGACGAAAAATTCCTGGTATCGGCAAATGGCGAGTCCAACGATATTTCCGTCATCGATGTCGCCGAGCGAAAGGTCGTCAAGTCGATCACGGTGGGAGAGCTCCCTTGGGGCGTTGCGATCCGTTGACATGAATCATGTAACAGCCGGGCATATCGCTTTGGAACAGGTGTCAGCACTGGATCCCCCAGCTATCCGTGTCAGCGGGCTGTCCCATGCCATCGGCGGCCGCAAGGTGCTTGATCAAATAGACCTCACCGTTCCCTCAGGCCGGTTCACCGTTCTGTTAGGTCAGAATGGCGCCGGCAAGACCACCTTGTTTTCGCTCATTTCCCGCCTTTATGCGGCCCAATCCGGCAGAATCGAAGTGGCCGGCCAGGATATTGCACGCCATCCCGCGGCGGCCCTGGCGCAGATGGGCATCATCTTCCAGCAACGCGCGCTCGATCTCGAACTGACCGCCGCGCAGAATCTCAGCTATCATGCCGCATTGCATGGCATCTCCTGGCGCGAGACGCGGCGGCGCATCGCCGAGGAGCTGATGCGGGTCGGGCTTCTCTCGGAGGCGGGGCGGCGCGCGCGGAGCTTCTCGGGCGGCGAAATGCGACGCCTGGAAATCGCCCGTGCCCTGCTCCATCGCCCGCGCTTGCTGCTCTGCGACGAGGCAACCGTCGGCCTCGACATTCGCAGCCGCACGGATATCCTGGCGGATGTGCGGAATTTGGTGGAGGAACGAGGCATTTCGGTCCTTTGGGCGACCCACCTGATCGACGAGGTGCATCCCGAAGACCTGACGATCATCCTGCATCGCGGCCAGATACGTCGCGTCGGAGAGGCCTCCTCCATCGTCGCGGAGATGGGTGCCGCAACACTGCAGGAAGCATTCCGCAAGCTGACGGAGGCGTCATGACTGCGCTCGGCTGGCTTCGCTGCTTCCAAGGCATCGTGTGGCGCGAGGCCCTGCGCTTTGTCCATCAACGCAGCCGCTTCATCTCCGCTCTGGTGCGCCCGCTGATCTGGCTGTTCGTCTTTGCCGCCGGCTTCCGGGCGACGCTGGGGATCGCTATCATTCCGCCCTACGACACATATATCCTCTATGATGAATATATCGTGCCAGGCTTGATCGCCATGATTCAGCTGTTCAACGGCATGCAGAGTTCGCTCTCCATGGTCTATGATCGGGAAATGGGCAGCATGCGCGTGCTTCTGACCAGCCCCCTGCCGCGCTGGTTCCTGCTGATCTGCAAACTGTCCGCCGGCGCAATTCTTTCCCTGCCGCAGATCTACGTCTTCCTGCTGATCGCGCGGCTTTATGGCATCGAGCTGCCGCCCTGGGGTTATCTGGCGGTGATACCGGCTTTGCTGCTGTCCGGACTCATGCTGGGTGCACTTGGTTTGCTGCTGTCCTCTGTCATCCGCCAGCTCGAGAATTTCGCCGGCGTGATGAATTTCGTGATCTTTCCCATGTTCTTCGCTTCATCGGCACTTTACCCGCTTTGGAAAGTCGAGGAGGGAAGCCCGCTTTTGCGCGACATCTGCGCCGCCAATCCCTTCACCTATGCCGTCGAATCGATCCGCTTCTTGCTCTATTGCAAGGTCGATCCGATGTCGCTCCTGTTGGTGAGCGGATCGCTGATCATCTTTATGGCTTTGGCCATCATTGCCTATGATCCGTCTAAGGGCATGCTTGCCCGTATCCGTGGCGGCGGATAGCCAGGAGGCAGTTATGCGACGAATGCGCCTATCCATCACGTCTTCACTTGCCCTCTGCATGGCGGCAATTCTGTCGGCCTCTGCTCCGGCGCAAGAAACCCCGACGCAAGAAGCGCCGGGACAGCAAGCGCCGGTGCCGGAGAGTGCGCCGGCTGCCGCATCCGGCGCGGATAGCGGCACCGCGGGGGTGGCGGCAAAGCCCGCCGAAGATGGCTGGCCCTGCGAACAAAGGCTGCAGCCCGAACTTTCCATCGGTGCGATGTGGTCCGGTCCCGATCCCACGGCGGCAACCGATAGCTGGCGGCAGGATACCGCCGTCCAGACACTGGTGAGCCAGGTTGGGCCCCGCCGCCTGCCGCAAGACGAAGCGATCGCGGCAATTCATCGCTTCGCGGCCGGCTACAACAAGGACAAGACTGAGGTGATGACCAAGGTCTTCGCCGGTCTTTTCGAGACCCTAGACCAGGAGCGCGGACAGATCATCCGCGGAATCCGTCATTTCAACGACCGGCAGAGAAAGCTGGCCGACCGTATTCAGGCCAGCACGAAGGCTCTGGACAATCTCGACCCGAACTCGACCGACCAGGCGGTCGCGGAGCAGCGAGCCGCACTCCAGCAAGTGGTGGCATGGGACTCCCGCATCTTTGACGACCGCGAAAGGCTGTTGCCGATCATTTGCGGCGTACCTGTAACGATTGAGCAGCGCCTGTTTGCCTTGTCACGCGCGATCGGCGGCGAGATCGCGCCCAAGAACTGAACGGGCTTAAACGCCCTTCACGGCGGAAGGAGCCCCTTGCCGGTCGGCCGGCCGATGCGCCTCAGCTCGTCTGCACCTCGCTGCCATCCTGCGCCCAGCGGGTGTGAAAGGATCCTTCCCTGTCGATGCGCCGATAGGTATGGGCGCCAAAATAATCGCGCAGGCCTTGCAGCAGGTTCGCCGGGCCGCGCGTCCGGCGCAACCCATCGAAATAGGAGAGCGACGAGGCAAAGGCCGGCACGGGAACGCCGTGTTCGACCGCCTGCATGACGACGGCGCGCCAAGCCGGCTCGGCCTTGACAATTGCTTCCTTGAAATAGGGTTGGAGCAACAGACTGGGGCTTCCCCGGTCGGCTGCGTAACCTTCCCGCATGCGATCTAGGAAGGCGGCACGAATGATGCAGCCGCCGCGCCAGATGGTGGCGATCAGGCCGAGGTCGAGATTCCACCGGTATTCGTCCGAGGCGACCGCCAGCTGCTCGAACCCCTGGGCATAGGCGACGATCTTCGAGGCATAGAGAGCCTCCCGGATCTTGGCGATTTCCCCAGCGGTGACCTTCCGTGTCGCGGCGTGTCTGCTGCCCAATTCCCCTGCCACCGCCGCGCGCTGCGCCGGCCTGCCCGAGAGGGCGCGGGCATAAACGGCTTCGGTGATGGCAGTGATGGGGACGCCGAGATCGAGCGCCGATTGCGCCGTCCATCGGCCTGTACCCTTCTGCTCAGCCTCGTCCCGGATTATATCGACCAGGGCGCCGCCGCTCGCAGGATCGCGCTTTGCCAGCACCGCCGCGGTGATGTCGATCAGATAGGAATCGAGACTGCTTTTCTTCCAGTCGGCAAAGACCGCGGCGATCTCGGCCGCCGGCATGCCGTAGATGGTCCGCATGAGATCGTAAGCTTCGGCGATGAGCTGCATGTCGGCGTATTCGATGCCGTTATGCACCATCTTGACATAGTGGCCGGCGCCGTCTGGCCCCATATAGGCGCAGCAGGGGATACCGTCGACAGTCACTGCCATCTTGGTCACCATCGGCGCGATGCGCTCCCATGCCGGCCTGGCGCCGCCCGGCATCATCGAAGGTCCTTCCAGCGCACCTTCCTCGCCGCCGGAGACCCCCATGCCGACGAAAAGCAACCCACGCGCCGCCAGGTCGCGCTCGCGCCGGCGGGTGTCCGAATAAAGCGAGTTGCCGCCATCGACAATGATGTCTCCCGCCTCCAGGTGAGGCAGCAATTCGCCGATCACATCGTCGATCGGCTTACCGGCTTTCACCATGATGAGGATCACGCGCGGTTTCGCCAGCGCGGCGACGAATTCCGCAACTGTGTGAGTCGCGATGAATTCCCCCTCCTCTCCATGCTCCGCCAGCAATTGATTGGTCCTGTCATTGCTGCGGTTGTGCAAGGCGACACGAAAACCCTTGCGCGCAGCATTGCGCGCCAGGTTGGCGCCCATGACCGCAAGGCCGGTAACACCGAGATCAGCAAGCTCTGTCATGTGGTTTTCCTGTTACGAAGCAGATATGGATTCAAACCGTTGAATTCGACGCCAGAGCGGCGGCCGAGCTGAGGCGCAGACCTCGGGCGAAGCCGGGTAACGCGTCGATACCGAATACAATCAGGATGCATTCCCGGGGTCAATCCCGCCGGCCGGCGCCGGCGCTTGCCTTCTGGCATGCCCGCTGACCGTGGCGCCATCTTCGGGCCGCAGAAACAGAAAGCCGGGGACGGAAAGCAACGGCACGATCGCCACCAGAAGAAAGACCAGGTGAAAATTGTCGAGCGTCAGGCTGCGGTCGGGATGCACCACGAGACCGAGCAGCATGGCACTGAAGGAAACCCCGAAGCTGACGCTCAGCTGCTGTAAGACGCCGCCAAGGCTGGTCGCGCGGCTCAACTGGCCGGCCGGCATGTCGGCGTAAGACAGCGTGTTCGAGCTCATGAACTGCAAGGAGCGAATAAGGCCGAAAATACTGACATAGACGGCAATCACCCAGTGCGGCGTCGTCGGCCCCATCAAAGCGAAGCCGGCAATAGCAGCCGAGGCGAGAATTGCGCTGTAGAGCAAAATTCGATCGAAGCCCAGCCACCGCAGCAGCGGCCTGGAGGTCGGCCGGATAACGAGCGCGCCGACGCTGGTGAAGAAGGTAAGAGAGCCTGATTGGATCGGGCTGAGCTCGAACCCTACCTGGAGCATCAGCGGCAAGAGAAACGGAACGCCGTTGACGCCGATCCGACACAATCCGCCGGCCAGGGTGCCGATCCGGAAAGAGCGGAGACGAAAGAGTGTCAGGTCCACAGCGGCGAAATTGATCCTGCCGGCATGCCAGGCGAAGGCGGCAAGCAATCCTGCCGCCAGCAGGAGGATGAGTCCGAGGATGAGCGGCGGGACGAGCGGCCGCGTCATGTTCTCGATGCAAAATTGCACGATTGCCAGCGCCGAGCCGACCATCAGGAAACCGGGAAAATCGAAAGGCGCCTGTCGATCGCCGCTGAAGTCATCGATGAAACGCAGGGCAAGCCCGGCGCCGACCAAGCCGAAGGGAAGATTGATGTAAAAGATCCATCGCCAGGAAATATAGCTGGTCAGGAGACCGCCGAGCAGCGGCCCGATAACCGGCCCCATCAAGGCAGGTAGGCTCATATAGATCATGGCAGTGAAAAGCTCGCTGCGCGGAAAGCTCCGCAGCAGGATGAGCCGTCCGACAGGCGTCATCATCGCGCCGCCGAGGCCCTGCAAAGCGCGGGTGGCGACCAGCATGGTGAAACTTGTCGCCATGCCGCAGAGCAGCGAACTGGCGGTAAAAACCAGCAAGGCGAGCACAAAAATACGCCGCGCGCCGAAGCGGTCAGCGAACCACCCGCTGATCGGAATGAAAACGGCCAGCGTCAGGACATAGGCCGTCACGGCGAGGTTCAACCGCAGAACGCTGGTGCCGAGCTCCTTGGCCATCTGCGGGATCGCGGTCGTCACAATGGTTGAATCGATCTGCTCCATCAGAAAGGCGAAGGCGACCACCAGGGGAATGAGCAGACGCAGGCGCGGATCACGCTGCGTGGCAAAGAGCTCCGATTGGGGCTTCGAATCGATGGTCATTTCTGAGGATCAGAGACTGGTCGGTAGAGCCGGCGGAATGCCGACATCTGGCGGGCTCTTTCAACAATCGGAAATGTCGCCGCGGATGGCAATGCTTATTTGCCCGCCTCGGCCTTCGGAACGGAGTGGGCCGGCTGGGCCGGACGCGCGCCATCGACTTACCCAATTTGTCCCGCATCTTCCGATCATACCCGCAAAAATTGGACATTTTGTCCATTTTCGCGCAACGCTCCATTTTCACCCCATTGTTTCTCAACATAAATTTTACCTGGCACCTCGCTTGCTTTATTGCCCGCAGGAGCAACGAGCCGAACGGCCGATCTCCGCAGACTTGCAACTAAAAAAGAACGATATCGCGTGAGGGGAGCATGCCGATCGTCACAACACGATATGCCGTCCCATTCCAATTCCCATCCCTAACAGATGCAGAGCACGCCGCCGCTGCGTCGGGACTCCGGACTTGCCCCGGCCAAGCGCCTCACGGGGGCCTGAGGAATCGCCGTTGCTGCGGCTCCGTTCAATTCATCGGATTTTGACGAGAGACAGGAGGAGTTAGATCAATGTCGACGTCGACTACATCGTCGTTTTTATCGCGCGAGCGGATTGTCGCGCCGCTCCATTACAACAGATGGCTGGTACCGCCGGCAGCGCTTTGCGTCCATCTCTGCATCGGCCAGGCCTATGCCTTCAGCGTCTTCAACCTGCCGATGACGAAACTGATTGGCATCACCCAGTCGGCGCCTGATGATTGGCAGCTCACCAGCCTCGGCTGGATTTTCAGCATCGCCATCGTCTTCCTCGGTCTATCGGCGGCTTTTGCCGGTTCCTGGCTCGACCGCGTCGGACCGCGCAAGGCGATGTTTCTCTCGGCAGCCTGCTTCGGCAGCGGCTTCATCATCTCCGCCTTCGGCGTCTGGGCGCATCAGCTCTTGGTCATCTATTTCGGCTATGGCGTGCTCGGCGGTTGCGGGCTCGGGCTCGGCTATATCTCGCCGGTCAAGACCTTGATCACCTGGTTCCCTGACCGGCCGGGGATGGCAACCGGCATGGCGATCATGGGCTTTGGCGGCGGCGCCTTCATTGCCTCACCACTGTCGGTCTGGCTGATGCAGAACTTCTCCACACCGACGCATATTGGCGTCGCCGAAACCTTCATCACCCTCGGCATCGTCTATTTCGTCTTCATGTCGATCGGGGCCTTGATCGTGCGCGTGCCTGCGGCGAACTGGCGCCCGGCCGGTTACGTGCCGCCCGCCCAGCCGAAGAAGCTGGTGACCGATCAGGTCGTGCATGTCAACCAGGCGGTCAGGACGCCGCAATTCTATCTGCTCTGGTGGATGCTCTGCCTCAACGTGACCGCCGGCATCGGCGTGCTGGGACAAGCTTCGGCAATGAGCCAGGAGATGTTCCAGGGACGCATCACACCGGCTGCTGCCGCCGGCTTCGTCGGCCTGCTCAGCCTGTTCAATATGGCCGGGCGCTTTTTCTGGGCCTCCACTTCCGACCATATCGGCCGGAAGAACACCTATTTCTGCTTCTTCCTGCTCGGTATCGTGCTCTATGCCCTGGTGCCGACGACGGCGAAGATGGGCAGCATGGGCCTGTTCGTGATCTGCTATGCGGTCATCCTCAGCATGTATGGCGGCGGCTTCTCCACCATTCCGGCCTATCTGCGGGACGTTTTCGGGGTGCAGTTCGTCGGCGCGATCCATGGCCGCCTACTGACCGCCTGGTCGGCCGCCGGCGTGCTGGGACCGGTGCTGGTGAATTATATCCGCCAATACCAGATCGATCACGGTGTCGCCAAGGCGGATGCCTATACAGTCACGATGTACATTATGGCGGCTCTGCTCTTCGTTGGCTTCCTGTGCAATCTGGCGATGAAGGCTGTACATGACCGGCATCACTTGAAACTGCGCGAACAGACAGCCTGAGGGAGAGACAGATGTCCGATCAATCCGAAAGCCGCAACTATACGGCGCAACTGGTGATCACCTGGCTGCTCGTCGGCATACCGCTTGTCTGGGGTGTCCTCAAGACGGTGCAGAATGCCTGGAGCCTGTTCCAGTAACTGCCGCTATTGACGCGCGGGCGGCGTGGGATGCCATGCCGCCCGCGCGCGCTCTTCTCTGTCGCACTCTTGTCGGCACGGCCTTCCCGTGTTTTTCTATGCACCTGATCGGCGCGGTCGAGCTGCATATGCACCTGATCGGCCAGCCAATGAAAGGTGCCGATGGCATGAACCCTGTTGCCCAACTTGACGTCGGCGACTCGACGCCGGAACCCTCTTTCGGCCGCTGGCTCAAGGAATCCTCTATTCTCGTCGTTGATGACGAGCCGGGCATGCGCAACTTCCTGGTGAAAACCCTGTCGGCACGGTGTCGCCGTGTGGAAGTCGCCGCCAATACAGATGAGGCCTCCCGCTGGCTGGAGAATGATAGCTTCGACATCGTCATTCTCGACAATGTCATGGCGGGAAAAAGCGGGTTAAGCTGGCTTGCCGATTTGCGGGCCGGCGGCTTTTTCATCGAAGTCATTCTGATAACAGCCTTTGCCGATCTCGATACCGCCATCCAGGCCTTGCGGGCGGGCGCCGCCGATTTCGTGCTGAAGCCCTTTCGCGTCAACCAGATATTGACTGCCATCGCCCGCTGCCTCGACCGCGCGCGGCTGCAGCGTGAGAACTTCGTGCTGCGCCGGCAACTGCAGTCGATGCCCAATGCCAATCGCGCCGACAACCAGTTGGTGGGCGATTCGCTGAGCATCCGCCGGGCTCGGGAGATCATCACGCGCGCAGCTCCCTTGCCCACCACCGTTCTCATTACCGGTGAATCCGGCACCGGCAAGGAATTGGCGGCACGATCACTTCATACCCTGTCCGACCGCGCGGATAAGCCGTTCGTACCTGTCAATTGCGCGGCCATCGCGCCGGAAGTGATCGAAAGTGAATTATTCGGCCACTTGAAGGGCGCCTTTACCGGCGCCGCTTCCTCCCGCGAGGGCCTCTTCTTCTATGCCCAGGGCGGCACCCTGTTTCTCGATGAGGTTGGCGAGCTTCCCTACGCACTGCAATCAAAACTGCTGCGCGTGATCGAAGAAAAGAAGGTGCGGCCGGTCGGCGCGGAACGCGAAATCCCCGTCGATGTGCGCCTGGTGGCGGCCACCAACAGCGACCTGCCGCAGGAGGTTTCCGCCGGTCACTTCCGGCAGGATCTCTATTATCGTCTCAGCGTGCTGCAGATCCATCTGCCGCCGCTGCGCGATCGCCCCGAGGACATAGCCCCGCTTGCGCGAATGCTAATGAAATTCACGTCTGCGCAAATCGGCGTGCCTGCGCTCGATCTCACGCCCGCGATCATCGTCGAGCTCGAACGCTATAGTTGGCCGGGAAATGTCCGGGAGCTGCGCAATGTCATCGAGCGCTCGCTCATTCTCGGTTCCTTCCCGGAAGACATTGTCACCGGCAATGTCAGCCAGGCGGACGCCAATCCCGATGCCCTCGCCGCGATCGAGCGCGGGCATATGCTGAAGGTTCTGGAAGCCGCCGGCGGCAATCGCGCCGAAGCCGCACGGCGGCTCGGCATTTCGCGCAAAACGCTGGACCGCAAATGCGCGGCCTGGAATGTCTGACCGGCCAGGCCTTTCCAGCGAGACGGCCGCCCGGCCGACCACAGAGAAACCACCGGCCGGCACGGGAGTATCGGTGCGCGTCCGGCTGCTCGCCATCGCCCTGTTGCCGATCCTGATCATGCTGCCGGCTCTGGCGGCGCTGGGGCTGTTCTGGTGGACGACGCAATTCGATCATTTGCTGATAACCAAGGTCACCGGCGACCTCACGATTGCGCGGCAATATCTCAACCGCATCATGGAACGCGACGACGAGCATCTGCTGGCGATCGGTCAATCTGCGACCTTCGATGATATTCTACGATCCGGATCGATCGACCGGCTGAACGCCTTCCTGGAATCCCAGCGGATCGAGCAGAAGCTCGACTTTCTCTATTTAGCCGATGGCAATGGACGTATCGTCGCCTCTGCGCCCGCCTTCACGCAGACCAGCGATCCACGCCGCTGGCCTGCCGTCGACAAAGCCCTTGCCGGCAGGACCTCGACGGCGATCGACCTCTTTCAGCCGCAAGACCTGGAAGAACTCTCGACTGCCCTGGCGCAACGCGCCCGCATTTCCCTGCTGAAGACGCCGGCCGCGACGCCTACCGACCGCGCGGCCGAAACGCGTGGCTTGGTGGTCCATACCGCAACGCCAATCCGCTTTCCCGATGCCCGCAGCGGTGCATTGGTCAGCGGCGAATTGCTGAACCAGAATTTGGACTTCATCGATACGATCAACGATCTGGTCTACAAGGCGGCGAGCCTGCCGGCGGGCAGCGAGGGAACGGCGACGCTTTTTCTCGATGACGTGCGCATCAGCACCAATGTGCGCTTGTTCGGCAACAAGCGGGCGTTGGGAACCCGGGTCTCCAGCGCAGTACGGCGGGCCGTCCTGGATGAGGGCCGCACCTGGCTCGACCGCGCCTTCGTCGTCAATGCCTGGTATATCTCGGCCTATGAGCCGATTGTCGACAGCCGCGGCCAAAGGGTCGGCATGCTGTATGTCGGGTTTCTGGAAAAGCCCTTCCATGACATGAAGATCACCACCGTCGCCGTGATGGTGACAGCGCTTATCCTGATCACTCTGGTGACGGTGCCGGTTTTCCTGCGCTGGATATCGCGCATTTTCCTTCCCCTGGAGCGCATGAATGAGACCATTGCCCAGGTCGAGTCAGGCGATCTCAGCGCCCGCACCGCCGAACGCGATAGCACCGACGAAATCGGACGCGTCGCGCGGCACCTCGATTCTCTGCTCGACCGGTTGCAGGAACGAGATCGCCAGCTACGCGAATGGGCACGCGTCCTGGACGACCGCGTCATGGAACGGACCCAAGAGTTGCAGGAAGCCAATAATCGCCTGGAGGCAACCCAGCAGCAATTGGTGATTTCGGAGAAACTCGCCGCCATCGGCGAGATCACCGCAGGTGTCGCGCATGAAATCAACAATCCGATCGCCGTCATCCAGGGCAATCTCGACGTCGCACGCGAGATTCTTGGCGCCGAGGCCGACGTCGCCAGGACGGAGTTCATGCTGATCGACCAGCAGGTCCATCGCATCAATATGATCGTCACCAAGCTGCTGCAATTCGCCCGGCCGGCGGAATTCGCCGGCTATCTCGACCGCATCGCGCCGGCCGACGTCGTGACCGATTGCCTCGTTCTCATCCAGCATCACCTCAACAAATCCGGCATTCAGGTAGTGCGCCAGGATCTTGCACGTCGCACCACGTCCATGAATCGCACCGAATTGCAGCAGGTCGTCGTCAATCTTCTGGTCAACGCGGTCCACGCCATGCCCCAGGGCGGCACGCTCACCCTGCGGACCGTTGACGCCGATGACGAAGGCCAGCCGGGTGTTATGATTGCTGTCGAGGATACCGGGATCGGCATCGCTCCGGATCGCCTCCACCGGATTTTTGACGCTTTCGTCACCTCCAAGCCGCAGCAGGGAACCGGGCTTGGCCTGTCGATCAGCTATGCCCTGGTGACCCGCGCCGGCGGCAAGCTTTCCGTCCGCAGCCAGCTCAATGAAGGTTCCGTCTTCACCATCTGGCTGCCGCAGCAAGCCGAAGAACAAGCCGAGGGCTCCGACATAGCTGTGCCCGGCAGCGTATCGGAGTCGTAGAGTCCAGCTGCACCGCAACGCCGGGAAGGTTATGATGCTCCATACTTGAGAAGTGGCATGACGGAAATGACAGCGGCAGATACTCTCTCAATCGGCATCGTCGGCTGCGGCTTGATTGGCGCAAGCTGGGCGGCGCTGGCCTCGGCTACCGGGCTGCCGGTACTGGCCTGGGACCCCTCAAGCGATGCGCGCGATTCCTTCCCTGCGCGGGTGGAGCATGCACGGAGCCAGCTTGCCGAACTCGGCATGCGCGGTGACGGCACGGTGCGCCTCACGGAAACGCTGGCGGATCTCGCCCGAAACAGCGACTGGATTCAAGAGAATGCACCGGAGCGGCTCGATCTGAAACTAGCCCTGCTCCATGAGATCGAAGCCGCCGCATCGGCTGGCACCGTCATCGCCAGCAGCACATCATCGCTTCTCTGGTCGGATCTGGCCGCCGCCCTGCAGCTCAAGGAGCGCTTCATCCTCGCCCATCCCTTCAACCCTCCGCACCTGATGCCGCTGGTCGAGATCTATGCCGATAACAAGGCGATGCGGGAAGCGGCCTCTTCCTTCTATCGCCGGCTCGGCCGCGTGCCGGTCTGCCTGAAACGCGAGGCACAGGGCCATATCGCCAACCGGCTGGCCTCGGCACTATGGCGTGAAGCCGTCAACATCGTCGCTTCCGGCATCGCCGATGTCGCAGATGTCGATCTCGCTTTGACCAACGGTCCCGGCCTGCGCTGGTCGGTCATCGGCGCCCATATGGCCTATCATCTCGGCGGCGGCGCCGGCGGTATCGCACATTATCTCGCCCATCTTGGCCCCAGCCAGGAGCGGCGCTGGGCCGATCTCGGCACACCGCAGCTGACGCCGGATGTCTGCCGCCTGCTTACCGAAGGCATTGCTGCGGAGGCGGCCGGCAGGTCAATCACGGAGCTTGAACAAGAGCGCGACAGGGCGCTGATCGCGGCGCTGAAATTGCGCCAGGCGAAACCGCTTTCCTGAGGTGACAGCTTGCCTCCACGCATCTTCCTCATTCATGCCCTGGCGGAATCCGTCGCGCCGATTCACACGTCTTTCCGGCATTACTGGCCGGAAGCGTTACCCTTTGATCTTCTCGATACCTCGCTGTCCACTGATCTCGCAGCGGCCGGGCAGTTGGCACCCGCTATCTGCGCGCGATTCCTGGCTTTGGGCCGATATGCGGCCGCGGCGGAAGGCGCCGGCGGCAGGACCGCCGCCGTCCTCTTCACCTGTTCAGCTTTCGGACCCGCCATCGAGGCAGTCAAGGCCGACCTCTCCATTCCCGTCTTGAAGCCGAACGAGGCCGCCTTCGCGGCTGCGCTCAAGCGCGGTTCGCGGATCGGCCTCCTCGTCACCTTCGAGCCGTCACTGGCGCCGCTCGGCGCGGAATTGCGTGACATGGCCGCGCGCGCCGGCCAGCCGATCGATCTGCAGGCGGCGGTGGTTCCCGACGCGCTGGCGGCCCTCAAGGCGGGCGACGGAGAGCGGCACGACCGGCTGATCTCCGAGGCCGCAAGCCGTCTGCCCGATGTCGATGCCCTGATCCTGGGGCAATTTTCGATGGCGCGCGCCGCCGCGATCGTGACACCTTCCTGTACCTGCCCGGTCTTTACCACGCCCGATACGGCGGTACTGGCCTTGAAGGATTTGGTGGTCGGCGAGGCCGCATTGCGGTCACGATCGGACCGCGAATAGGGAGAAAAGAATGCGTAAGGCGACCAGTTCCAGTGCACTCAAGATCCAGGCCGTTCTCGGCAGCGAGTTTGAGGTGCTGGAATTCTCGGAAAGTACGCGCACTGCGGAAGAAGCTGCCACTGCGATTGGTTGCAGCGTCGCGCAGATCGCCAAATCGCTGCTGTTCCGCGCCGCCGAGAGCGATAGACCGGTTCTGGTGGTAGCCTCCGGCACCAATCGCGTCGATGAAAAGAAGGTGGCAGCCCTGATCGGCGAAGGTATCGCGCGCGCGGATGCGGATTTTGTGCGCGCGAAGACCGGCTTTGCGATCGGTGGGGTCCCGCCGGTAGGGCATCTCGAATCGCCGATCATCCTGATCGATGCGGATATCGACCGTTTCGACATCATCTGGGCGGCGGCGGGAACGCCGAATGCCGTCTTTAAGCTGACGCCGGCGCAACTGCGCACGCTGACCCAGGGACAAGTTGCCGACGTCGCCAAGCGCTGACGACGTCCGGCATCTCTTCCTCTTGCGGCGCCCCAGGTGCTGCGTGATCAGCTCCTCAATCGCGCTCCCTTGGCATCATAAGCGGGCTCTTTGAGGATGATGGCGCGCTGCGGTATGCCAATGACATCCACCGTCAATTCCGGCCGGGTTTGCGCCACATCCTTATTCACATAGGCGAGAGCAAGGCTCTTGCCGACATGGTGGCCATAGGCCCCCGAGGTGACATAGCCGACGAGCTTGCCGCCTTGCTTGATCGGCTCGAAGCCGGTCGCATCGGCATCGACCGTGTCGATTGCCAGGGTGACGAGGACCTTGTCGGCGCCCTGTTCCCGTTCTTTCAGGGCGGCGGCGCGGCCGATGAAATCGCCTTTATCGAAAGCGATGTGATGGCGCAGCGACGACATCTCGGCGGTATAGGACTGGGTGAACTCGGTCGACCAGATGCCATAGCTCTTTTCCAGCCGCAAGCTGTCGAGGGCGCGGTTGCCGATGGACTTGAGGCCGAGATCGGTGCCCGCCTCGACCAGGGCGCCATAGAGCGCGCGTTGCTGGCTTGCCGGCACATTGATCTCGTAGCCAAGCTCGCCGGTCAAAGAAAGGCGCGCAACGACCGCCTTTGCAAGTCCGACTTCCATCTCCGCGCAGGCAAGGAAGGGAAAGGCCGCATTGGAAATGTCGCGCTGGACCAGACGCTCCATGATGCGGCGCGAATTCGGGCCAGACATGGCGAATCCCATCCAGTCGTCGGAGAGATTGCGTAAGGTGACACCGGAGGCCGGCATGTGCTCGGCAAACCAGCGCATGTGCCAGGTCTGCAGATAATAGGAGCCGATCAGCCAGAAACGGTCCTCCGCGAGCCGGCTGACGGTGAGATCTCCCATCAGCTTGCCGGAATGACCCAGCATCGGTGCCAGACGCACGCGCCCGACCGAGGGCAGCTTGGCCGCCAGCAGATGATCGAGCCAGGCCACGGCACCCTCGCCGCTCACTTCGTAGCGCGCATAGACCGTGCTCTCGAAGATACCGGCGGCTTCGCGTACCGCCTTCACCTCGGCGGCCACGAAATCATGGGCATTCGACCGCCGCAATGTCGGCCTTTCCACAAAATCCGGCTTACCGGTCGCGAAATATTGCGGCGTTTCCATGCCCCAGGTGACGCCATAGACAGCCCCTTCCGCCTTCAGCGCATCATAGCAGGGCGAAGCCTTCAGTGGCCGGCCAGCCGGCAGTTCCTCGTTGGGATAGGAGATGACGAAGCGCCGGGCATAGAACTGTCCGGTCATCGCCTTCAGATAGGCATCGCCGGACGCAAAGCTGCCATAGCGGGCGACATCCATGCCGAAGATGTCATAGCCGGGCTCGCCGTGGATCATCCAGTTCGCGAGCGTCAGTCCGATCGCCCCGCCTTGCGAGAAGCCGCCCATGCAGCCACAGGCAACCCAGTAGTTCTTCAGGCCCGGCACCGGTCCCACCAGTGGGTTGCCGTCCGGCGTGAAGGTGAAGGCGCCATTGACCCATTTGCGGATGCCGACATTCTGCAGGCTGGGGAAACGTTCGAAGCCGATCGCCAGTTCCGGTGAGATGCGATCGATATCCGGCGGCAGCAGATCCATGCCGAAATCCCAATCGGCGCCTTCCGGCTTCCAATGGCGCGGATCGCGTTCATAGACGCCGAGCAGAACGCCTTTGCGCTCCTGCTGCAGATAGGTGAATCCCTCAAGATCGGTAATGGCGGCGATCTCGCGGTCCATGGCGACGATCTCCGGCACGTCCTCGGTGATGAGATAGTGATGCTGCATCGGCGTCACCGGCAGATTGATGCCGACCATCTGCCCGACCTTGCGCGCCCAGAGGCCGGCCGCATTGATCACGTGCTCCGCCGTGATCGTGCCCTGCTCCGTCACCACCGACCAGTGGCCGTTCGGCAGTTGATGCAATTCCATCACTCGGTTGCGCAGAATGATCTCGGCCCCACGTTTACGTGCCGCACCGGCATAGGCATGGGTGGTGCCATGTGGGTCCATGTAGCCTTCATGGGCATCATAGAGGCCGCCTTGCAGGCCAGCCACGTCGACGATCGGGCAAAGCTCCTTGATCTCCTCTGGCGTAACCAGGCGAGTTTCCATTTCCATGGTCTCGTACATCGAACGTTCGGCCTTCAGCATTTCCCAGCGCTCGGGGGTTGCCGCCAGGCTGATGCCGCCGGTCATATGCATGCCGACGCTCTGTCCGCTCTCCCGCTCGATCTCCTCATAGAGGCGGATCGTGTAGCCCTGCAGGGCGGCGATATTGGGATCGTCATTGAGGGCATGGAAGCCGGCAGCCGCATGCCAGGTCGATCCTGCCGTCAGTTCCGCACGCTCGATCAACGCCACATCGGTCCAGCCGAATTTACTGAGGTGATAGAGAATGCTGCTGCCAACAATGCCACCGCCGATGATGACGACCCGATAATGCGATTTCATCCCACTCACCATTCCGTTCAGAACCGGGCTTTCGCTCACCCGTAAAATATAAAGACCGTAAAGTTTAAAGACCGGGCCGCCCTAACGGGCCTTTTCCAGCCAATGCCAGAGCGCCGTCGCTGCCGGTCGTTCGACATGCAGCCTCCAGCCTGTCTCAAGCCGCTTCAGCGCCACCTTGATGCCGGCAAACAGCGTCATCGCCGATTCTTCCGCCGGCTTTTCCAGGGAATCATAATCGTAGGCGCTCCCCAGCCGCATGATATTCGCAGCACTCCTGCCCAGGATGTCGAACAGCAGATAGCCGTCGCTGACATCGGTGACAGCGATGCCATCCGACCAGCCGAAGGAGGGCTGAGCCTCTCCCGCGGACGCGCCATCGCCGACATATAATAGTCGGTCCGGCGCCAGGCGCAGCGCATAACGTTGCGCACCGCAGATATCGCGAGGACCGAGACAGCGCTCCAGCCCCTGTGCCGTAAGAAAGGCGCCGAGATTGCCGCTCACCAGGCAGATCGGGCCAGCCGATCGAACGGCCGAAATCCAAAGGTCCGGCCGCTCGATGCGAGACTGCTGCCATTCGGGAACCGGCGACCAGAAGCGACCACGATCAAACATTGAGGCGCGCTCCTTCCGGATCGAGGAAGCAGGTTGAGACGATCTTCCCTGCCCGCTTCTGCCCCAAATGTTCAAAGCTCACGTCCTCACCCAGACGCGACAAGCCGTTCTCGATCAGGCCGAGGGCGATGGGGTGTCCGAGAACCGGGCTGAAATAGCTGCTGGTGACGTAGCCGAGGCTGCGCTTGCGGCCGTCCTTCACCTCAATCGCATGCGCGCCGGTTGGCAGCTTTTCGCGGCCGGTGACGGCAATGCCGACCAGTTGCTTGCGACCCGCCGCCTGCGCCGCCGGGGTGAAGAGCGAACGATCGCCGACATAGGAATCCCGACGCTTGTTGCGGGGGCCGCTCATGCCGAGATCATGGGGCATGGTTTCGCCATCGGTATCCTGGCCGACATAAATGTAACCCTTCTCCGCGCGGAGAATATTGAGCGCCTCGATGCCCAAGGGGACCGCGCCGGCTGCGCGAGCGCGGTCCCAGAGCGTCTCGGCAAGTCCGGCCGGCACGGAGATCTCGTAGCTTCTCTCGCCGGTGAAGCTGACCCGGGCGATGCGGGCGGGACGACCGGCGAAGAGGCCGGAAACCGCCGCCATATGCGGCAGCTTTCCATCATCAAGATCAATGCCGAGATCGAGTTCCGCCATGACGCGCTTCGCCTGCGGCCCGGAAATGGCGATGGTCGCCCAATGTGGCGTCGCATCGTGAATGAAGACGCTCTTCAGATCGAAATGGTCCTGGCGCCAGGCTTCGAGCTGTCCGACCATGGCAGCGACATGGCTGCTGGAACAGGAGACGACGAAATGCTCGGGCGCCAGCCGCAGCACCACGCCGTCATCGGCGACCAGGCCGGTTTCACTGAGGCTGAGGCCGTAACGCAGGCGGCCCGGCTTCAGGCTCGACATCGGCGTGTAATAGACGAAATCCAGCAGGTCTGCCGCTGCGGGACCGAGCACCTCGATCTTGCCGAGCGAAGAGGCATCGAAAACCACCACCTTGTTGCGGGCGGCGAGACATTCCCGCGTCACGGCTGAACTGTCAGCACCATACCAGGCCGGGCGCAGACTGCCGCCATAGTCGCGAAACTGTGCGCCTTCGCGCCGATGCGCATTCTCAGCCGGCAAGCGGCGAATGGGTGCCTGCTGCTCGCCACGTTCAGTCCCGGCGATGCTCGCCATGGAGACGGGCACGTAAGGCGGACGGAAGGTCGTGACGCCGATCGCGGCGATATCCCGGCCGGTCTGCGCGGCGAGCACGGCAAGGCCGTTGATATTCGAGGTCTTGCCCTGATCCGTCGCCATGCCGAGGGTGGTGTAGCGCTTGAGATGTTCGACGGCGACGAAGTTTTCCCCCGCCGCCAGGGCAATGTCCTTGGTGGTCACGTCATTTTGCAGATCGACCCAGATGCGCGCCTTGGACCTGTCGTCGGTCGATGCCGATTGCGGCGCCTGCGGTGTCGCCGTCCAGCAAGCGGCTTCAACCGCTGTCCGCGGGGCATGCGCCGTCGCGCCGCCGACACTCGAACTGGCTTGCTGCAGAATCCGGTCGAGGGCCCAGATACCGCCCGCGGCACCGATAACGGAAATACCGGGCAAATCCACACCCGGCAGAAAGGCGGCGGCCTCCGGATTCCACAGCGGCTTTCCCTTGGCATGGCAATAGAGATGCAGGCTGGGCGTCCAGCCGCCCGACTGCGCGACCAGATCGGCGGAGAGCGTGATCCCGTTGCTCAGGCGTACCCCCTCAACGACATCCTTCCCCAGGACCGTCTCGATCGTCACGCCGGCATGCACCACGATGCCCGTTGCGCGCGCCGCATTATGCCTGGGCGATGATGCGCCGGAATCCGTGCGCGAATCGATGACGCAGACCTTGCTGCCCGCTTCCCGCAAGGCCGAAGCCAGCTCGTAAGCGGAATCGTTATTCGTGGCGACGATCGCCTCCGCACCCGGCCGCACGGCATAGCGGCACAGATAAGTGAGCGCCGCGCCGGCCAGCATCACACCGGGACGGTCGTTGTTGCCGAAAAGCAAGGGGCGTTCGATTGCCCCGGCGGCGATGACGATCTGTTTTGCCCGCACCAGGCGGATGCGTTCGCCGTTGCCGCTGCTGGCGACGCCTTTCTCCACAACCAGCACCGACAGGTGATCGTAAAGTCCGACGGCCGTCGAGCGCTTGAGGATTTGCGCGCCGCCGGCGATCAACTCCCGCTCGCTGGCGACAATCCAGTCCTTTGCGGCCACGCCGTCGATCTCCGCCGCACGCGATAGCAGCGAGCCGCCGAGTTGCGTTCCCTCATCGATCAGCAGGACGCGCCGGCCCTGACGAAGGCCGGACAGGGCCGCCGTCAATCCCGCCGGCCCCGCGCCGATGACGCAAAGATCGGTATGCTGGTGATAATGCGCGGCACCCGTCGCACGGGCTGCCGGATCGAGCCGGCCGAGCCCGGCCATGGCCCGGATGCGATCCTCGTAGAGGCGCCAGTTCGGCCACATGAAGGTCTTGTAATAGAAAGCGGCCGGAATGAAGCTGGCGAAAAGATCGAGGAAAGCCAGGCGATCCTTCTGCGCCGTGCCGCTTGCATGGATCGACTTGAGCGCCATGCCGGCCGCCAAAGGTTCCAGTGTCGCGCGGGCATTGGGATCGTGCTGCGGCCCGTGACGCAGGTCCAGGATCGCATTCGGCTCCTCGGCGCCGGCCGAGAAGATGCCGCGCGGACGGTGGTATTTGAAACTGCGCCCGACAATCTGCACGCCATTGGCCAGCAGGGCCGAAGCCAGTGTATCGCCGGCAAAGCCGCTATAGGCGGTGCCGTCGAAGGTAAAATCGAGTCGTTGCGCGCGGTCGATCTCTCCGCCTTGGGGCAATCGCATCGGGCCGGTCATGATGCCATCGGCCCCGATCTTGTCACCTCATGCGTCGCGGTATTTCGCTCGAGCTCGAACCAGCGGCCGCAGCCGGCGCTATGTATCCACAGTTCCTTGGCGTCACCCTTGGCATTGGTCCGGAAATAGAGATACTGCGCCCATTCGGCGTCGGTCGCATTGCGGGCGGGCCGCGCAACGCCGGCATCGCCGACATAGCGGAATTCGCTGTCGGCACGCGGGCCGCACCAGGGACAGGGGAACTGTTGCATCTTGCCTCCTGATGCCTTCGCCTAATGCGCCACACCGGCATGGGCTTCATCAACCAGCACGCCGGACGTGAAGCGTGACAGATCGAAAGGTGCCGAAACGGGATGATGCTCGCCGGTCGCCAGTAGGTGCGCCAGCAAGGTGCCGCCGGCCGGGATTGCCTTAAAGCCGCCGGTCCCCCAGCCGCAATTCAGATAAAGCCCTTCCACCGGCGCCGGGCCGATAATCGGCGAATTGTCGGGCGAGGTGTCGACGATGCCGGCCCATTGGCGCATCAGTTTCAGACTGGCAAAAGCCGGGAGCATGTCGATCAGCGGCGCGATCACCGATTGCGTGACGAGAAAGCTGCCGCGCTGCGCGTAGGACGGACAGCGGTCCAGACCGCCGCCGATGACCAGCTCACCCTTGTCCGACTGACTGACATAGGCGCCGTTGATCGAAGAGGCGACCACCTGCCCGAGGCACGGCTTCAACGGCTCGCTGACCATCGCTTGCAAGGCATAGCTTTGCAGCGGCAGCCGGAAGCCGGCCATCGCCGCCAGGACCGAGGAATGTCCGGCGGCCGCCATGCCAAAGCGGTCGGCGGCGACGCGGCCACGCGTCGTCTCCAGGGCCATCAGGCGACCGGCGGAGATATCGAAGCCGGTCACTTCGCAATTCTGGATGATATCGACGCCCAGCGAATCCGCCGCCCGGGCATAGCCCCAGGCAACGGCATCGTGGCGGGCGACGCCGGCGCGGCGCTGTATCAGCGCCCCGGCCACCGGCCAGCGGATCTCGGGTCGCGCATCGAGCAACGGCACCATGCCCAGCGTTTCGTCGCGGCTAAGGAGTTCGATATCGACGCCGTTGATTCGCATGGCATTGGCGGCCCGAGCCATCACCTCGAGATCGGCCTCGTCATGCGCGATCTCCAGCATGCCGCGCTGCGAGAACATGATGTTGTAATTCAGCTCGCGCGACAGTCCCTCGTAAAGACCGACCGACATGTCGTAGAGGGCGGCGCTGGCAGGGTAGAAATAGTTGGATCGGATGATGGTCGTGTTGCGCCCGGTATTGCCGCCGCCGATCCAACCCTTTTCCAGGACGGCGACGCGCGTCACGCCGTGGGTACGGGCCAGGTAATAGGCCGTTGCCAGCCCATGCCCGCCGCCACCGATGATCACCACATCGTAACGCGACGCGGGATCGCGGTCCTGCCAGGCCTGGCTCCAGCCGCGCTGCCCGCCCAGCCCCTGGCGGAGCAGCGACCAGGCGGAATACGGCGTCTTGCCGGTTCGGGTCAGAGGGTCCGCTTGTCGTTCTTTTGTCTGCATGTCCGATTCATAACGCCATGTCGCGCTCAACTTCTTATTGAAAGGATTTACAATAAGGAGGCGCGGCACGCAACCGCTATCTTAACCCCACCGGTCCCTGCCCGCCCGCCTAGCAGCGATGGTTGAATGATAAGTTGCCTCCACGCCTGAGCTTCGCTAATGCTAGGCCGGCCATGACGGGACAAGACAGATGACTGAAATGCGGCCACGGAAATCTGGCCCGGCGACGCGCGGCGAGAATGCCGCCAAGGCAAAGCCGGCCCGCAAGGCAGCCGCGGCGGGCGATGGGAGCGCAGTTCCCCGTTTTCGGCGCGAAAGCCCCGAGAAACGTCGCGAAGCCCTGATCCAGGCAGCGATTCGTTGTCTCGGTGAAGGCGGCATGTCGGCGTTCCGGGTGGAGCGGATTTGCGCGGAGGCTAAGGTTTCGCTGGGGCTGATCAATCACTATTTTCCCAGCAAGACGGACCTGTTGATCGCTGTATATCGCGCCGCGTTCTATGACGATATCAACAAGATCATCAGCCAGGCACGCGAGGAACCCGAGGGTGCTTCGCTTGTCGATGCCTCCGTATCGAGTGCCGAAATACGACTGAGCGAAGTCGTCGAAGCGATGATCGATCCGGCCTATCTCAAACCTTCGACGCTCACTGTCTGGCTCGCTCTTTGGGGCGAGATCGTCACCAGCCCGCAGCTCAAGCAAGAGCACAAGCTGCTTTACCGGCAATTTCTCCAGGCTTGTGCACAACTGATCCAGGCCGTGGCGGATGAGCGGCAGAAAGCGGTCGACGCAATGGCAATCGCCCGCAACCTGATTGCCTTGATTGACGGACTCTTCCTTGAGCGCGCACTGGACAGCCGGGCGCTCAGCCACGCGGACCTGCGGCGCGCGGCATATGACTGGCTCGCTTTTCATCTCGGCCCGCTTGGCTGGCTCCGCGACTAGCGTATACGTCAAACCGTAAAGTCGCCTGACGTTGCCGTGTCGGCGCCGGATTTGGCACCTCGGCAGTTCCTTGTTCGCGTCGAGGACCATGCCCGGATGGGTAGTTGAGGCACGCCCGGCGGACCTGCACCATGGACAGCGGAACGATATTCGCCCGTCAGGGTTTAGGAAGGTCGTTTTCTGATCGAGATATTGCATGGCAAAGCGGGGCGATATTCGCATCGGCCTTTCGGGTTGGACCTATGCTCCCTGGCGTGGCGTCTTCTATCCGAAGGATCTGATCCAGCGGCAGGAGCTTTCCTATGCCGCCAGCAAGTTCCGCACGATCGAAATCAACGGCACCTTCTACAGCCTGCAACGGCCGGAGCATTTCGCCCGTTGGAAAGATGCCACGCCCGAGGATTTCATCTTCGCGGTCAAGGGGCCGCGCTTCATTACCCATATGCGCAAGCTGCGGGATGTCGAAACGCCGCTCGCCAATTTCATGGCCTCCGGATTATTTCGGCTGGGCGCAAAGCTTGGGCCGATACTCTGGCAATTTCCGCCCCGCATGGCGTTCGACCCCGGCCTCTTCCGCAACTTCTTCGATCTGCTGCCGGCCAATACTGCGGAGGCGATCGCATTGGCGCGGCGCCACGACGCGCGGCTGGATAGTCGCAATTGGCTGCACAGCGAAGCGGAACAGGCGATGCGCTACGCCGTCGAGATCCGCCATGAAAGCTTTTGCACCCCGGAATTCATTAAGCTGCTGCGCGCCTATAAGATCGCGCTGGTTTGTGCAGATACGGTCGAGTGGCCCCTCTTGATGGATCTCACGGCCGACTTCATCTATTGCCGCCTGCATGGCTCAAAGGAGCTCTATGTCAGCGGATACGGCCCCAAGGCGCTCCAGCGCTGGGCGTCCCGCATAGATGCCTGGGCCGAGGGTGCGGAACCTGCAGACGCCAATCGCGTGCTGCCGCCCACTAAGCCGCGTAAGCGCGGCCGGGACGTCTTCGTCTTCTTCGACAATGATGCAAAAGTCAGGGCGCCCGCCGATGCCGCTGCCCTGGTGAAGCGCCTCGACGGGCCCGTCGGATAGATTTCCATTCCACGGAAACAATCTTCCCATTCGATCCTTCCATATGGAGCAGCCAGGATTTCCCTGAGGGAGGAGGCCATGAAAGTTCTCTATTTGGCGGCGATGACGCTCGTCTTCGGGCTGATCGGCGGCGTTGATGCCGTATGGGCGGGCCAGTGCACGACGTTAATCGACAACTTTCAGAAGCAGTTGTCGAGATCGGATGCGGGGATGGGACCTACCTCCGGTACAGAAGGATCGGCCAACCAGCAGGGTTCGGCCGGGTCCGGCAGCAATAACGGAACACCCGTTACGACGGGAACCAGCAATGCCTTGCAAGGAACAGCGGCATCGCCGGATGACGTAGCGAAGCAGAATAGCGGCGAACAGACGGCCGCAGAGGCGGCCAAAGCCGGCAAATCAGCGCCGGCAAATGTGCAATCGGCGCAAGAGAGCCTTGCTCAAGCGCGAGAATTGGATAAAGCCGGCAAGGAAGCCGAGTGTCAGGCGGAAGTGACCAAGGCGAAGGCCGCCTTTGGTGTCGAATAGGGCTCGGCGGCCGCGCTCGCTTCAACGCCACCGCCGAGGGATCTGATTATTCTTGATCTGATTACTTCAGCAGCGCATCCATCGGCACCGCTTCGCTGATGGTCCACTGGTCAACGATATGCGGCTTGCCGTTCTCGATATCCGAGATCAGATAGCGCCCCTTGTTCTGGTGGTGCAACTCGCTGGTAAAGGTCCGCGGGCCAAAGAGAGTTGGCTCATCCTTCATCTTCTCGAGTTCCGCGACCACAGCAGGCGCGTCGACCGTCTTCGCCCGCTCGACCGCTTTGGCCCAGACATCGATCAGCACATAGCCCGGATAGACATATTGGCTGGACGGGGCGCCGCCGGTCTTGGCGGTATAGGCCTTGTTGAATTCCTCCACCTTGGGATTGGGATCGTCGCCATAGATCGAGCCTTGGACCGGGACGTAGAAGTTCGACAGGTCCGGGACCGCGCTCAGCCAGTAGCTGCCGTCAACGCCGGATCCGTTGAGGATCATCGACTTGATGCCGGCAGCGCGAATCTGCTTCACGGCGCTCACCACGCCCGGCATCATCGAGCAGAGCATGATCGCATCCGGCTCTTTCGCCAGACTCTTGATACGGGTGATCTGCGAGGCGATCGAGGCATCGTCGTTCTTAAAGGTGTCGCGGCCGACCACCTCGGCTCCCTTCAGCTTCGGCGCCATCCAGTCGAAGCCGTCGCAGATACCCTTGTTGTATTCCGTCCAATTGTCGAGCAGGACGTAAAAGGACCGGGCGTTTTTCTTGTTGTAGGACCACTCGGCCATGGTCGCACCCTGCACGGCGGCGAGAACCGAGGCACTGAACGAATACGGCCCAACCCCTTGGATGCCTGCCTTGACGGATTCCGCACAAAGGAAGAAGGAGACCTTTCCGGCCGCCTGGGCTGCCAGGGCAGCGGGCGAGCCGTAATCGTAGTCGCAGGAGACGATCACCAGATCGGCACCTTTGTCGAGCACTTCCAATCCGGCCTTAGCCCCTTCGGCGCGATCGGACTTGGTATCTGCCTGGACGACCTTGATTTGCTTGCCGAGCAGGCCGCCCGCCTTGTTGATCTCATCGATGCGGATCATCGCCGCATCCATGGCGGGCTTGTCATAAGCCTGCATGAACCCCGACTGCGCCGTCGCCATGCCGACCACGATCTCATCCGCCGCCATTGCCGGCAGCGACCAGCATGCCGCGGCACCCATCGCCGCCAGCATAGCCATCCTAAAGACACTCCGCATTTCACCCTCCACTGGTTTGGTTATTGGTTGTGTGTGATTAGTGGTTCTTTCCATAAGCTTCCTGCTCTGGCATTGCCGGTGGCAGCGCCCGTTTGGAAGCCCCTTCCCGCCGAAACGGCCATCCGCGCGAGGTCAATTCCTGGTTTCGCGTAAGGCCCGAGGGGCGGAAGATCAAGATCAGGATCATGATGACGCCGATGGCGATTTCCTGAAGGCCGTTGGGGATCGCCACGGTCGCCCCACCGATAGCAATGCCCTTCTCCAGCGACCGCAAAATCTCGATGATGCCGGAAATGACCACCACGCCCAGCACGGCGCCGGACAGGCTGTTCATACCGCCGACGACCAGCATCGCCAGCGAGATGAAAGTCAGGCCGAGATAAAAGGCGTCCGGGTTGACCACGCCCAGGAAATGCGCATAAAGAACGCCGGCGACGCCGATGACGAAGGCGCTGACGACAAAGGCGATCAGGCGCTGCTTCACGATATCGACACCGGAGGCGCTGGCGGCGGTCGCCTCTTCCCGCGCTGCGCGCAAAGCAAGGCCGAAGCGGGAAACGCCATAGGCATAGGCAATCATCACCGCAATGACGGCACCTCCGAGGGACAACCAGATACCCGTCAGCATGGGGATGCCGACAACGGAACTGGTGCCGCCGGTGACCGAATCCCAGTTGGAATAGATCACGTTGATGATGGCGAGCAGCGCGAAGGTGGCGATCGAGGCAGCGATGCCGGAGAGCCGCATGAGAATGCGCCCCACCAGATAGGCAAACAAGGCGGCGAAAAGCGGCGAGACGACCAGCGACACGATCAGCGGCGCCTGATGCAGCAGCAGGAAATCCGGCAGGCCCTTCATGGAAAATTTCTTCATCATCGGCGGAATAGTCAGCCAGGCCGTCGCGTAGGCGCTGAGGCACATGAAGCCGACATGGCCAAAACTCATAACGCCGGAATTGCCGATGAAGATATAGAGGCCGACCACCAGCACGACGCGGATGAAGGTCTCCGTCACCGTGCGCTCGAAGGGACCGGAGCCGGTCAGCTTGGCGAGAGCGGCGATCACGACCAGCAGCAGCACAAGGATGACCGGCGTCGAGAGCGTGCGAAAGAGGGCTGAACGGCTGATCATCTGTCAAACTCGCTGCTTTGCCGATTTCGGCGCGAACAGGCCTTGCGGCCGCCAGATCAGGCAGGCGATCACCGCGCCGTAGACGAAGGCGTCGCGGAACGGCCGCGCATCCAGGGGCAGGATCACCTGCATCAGGACACTGATCGCGCCGATGAGGATACCGGCGATGACCGCGCCGGGCAGGCTGCCGAGCCCACCGATGACCGTTGCGATGAAAGCGACCAGCATCACCGACCCGCCCATGCCGATATCGGCCGTACCGGTCTGTGCCACCAGCAGCAGGCCGATCGCCCCGGCCAGCATGCCACTGATCGCAAAGGCCAGCAGGATCACCCGATTGGCGCGGACACCGAGCATGCGCGCCATGGTGAAGTTCTCCGCCGCCGCGCGCATTTCCAAGCCGAAGCGCGTTCGCTTCAGGAAAAGCGCCAGAGCGACGACGATGGCAACCGTGACGATGATCGCCAGCAATTGCAGGAGGGGCAGCCGCGCGCCGAGAATTTCCACCGGCAGGCTGAGATCCGGCCACAAGCTGATGGATTTCGGCCGACTGGAATAGAGCATCAGGATGAAGTGATTGATGACGAAGCCGAGCGCGAAAGAGGCAACCATCATGGTGGCTGGATTAGCATCGCGCAGGCGGCGATAGATCAACAGTTCCGACAGCACCGAAAGGCCTGCGCCGATCGCCAGAATGACCGGCACCAGGAGGACGGTCGGCAGGTTTCCGAGCAGCATGACTGCCATGGCGTCGGTCGATGGGGCCAGCATGGCGAAGACGCAGAAGGCAATGTAATCGCCATGGGCAAAATTGATGAGCCGCATGACACCGAAAATCAGGGCGATACCGAGGGCCGCCAAGGCATAGATGCTGCCCAGGCTAAGCGCATCAAATATGATCTGCAGAAGAGCCGTCATTGCGCTCAGTGCTCCCCATAGCCGAAATATGCCTTCTGCAGCGCGTCGCCCTTGGCGAGCTCCCGCGCATCGCCTTGCAGGATGATCTCGCCGCTGCGCAGCAGGATCATACGTCCACCGGTCAACATGGCGCGCGCGGAACTCTGCTCGACAATCAGGAGGGTGAGGCCGCGTTGATCGCGCAGCCGCAACAAAGTCTCATAGACCTGATCGATGATCTTCGGCGCCAGCCCGAGGGAGGGCTCGTCGATGGCGATCAGCTTCGGCCCGGCCATCAGCGCCCGCGCCACCACCAGCATCTGCTGCTGACCGCCCGAGAGAAGCCCGGCGGGGCTGTGGCGACGTTCGAAGAGAGCGGGAAATATCTCATACATGGCTGCGAGATCGGTCCGCACCTGCGCCTTGTCGCTGCGGATGCCGGTGCCGAGCCGTAGATTTTCCTCGATGCTGAGATTGCCGAAAACATGGCGGCCTTCCGGCACCATCGAAAATCCCAGCCGTGCGATATCCTCCGGCCGACGCCGGGCGATGTTCTCTCCGGCGAGTCGGATGGTGCCTGCGGCTGGCGCGACGACACCGGCGATCGCCTTCAGCAGGGTGGATTTGCCTGCCCCGTTCGGCCCGGTGATGAAGACGGTCTCGCCCGCCTCAAGCGAAAGAGAAGCCTGCCGCAGAGCGGTCAGCTGTCCGTATTTGACCGTGATGTTATCAAGCGCCAGCAGGGTCATAGGATGGCTCCCTCGACCGGCTGGTCGAAATCGGTCTGGGTTCCCATGTAAGCATGGCGCACCTTCTCGCTGGCCTTGATATCTGCAGGATTGCCGCCATCGATGACTTCGCCGGAATCGAGGACATGGATCATGTCGCAGATCTCCAGCACCAGGCCGATATTGTGTTCGATGAGAAGGACGCCGCATTTTATTTCGGCGATGATGCGGCGAATGAGGCCTGCGAGATCCGCCGCCTCTTCCCGCGACATGCCGGCGGCGGGCTCGTCAAGCAACAGGTAATGCGGCCGCATGATCAGGGCACGGCCGATCGCCACCCGCCTTTCATCCGTATAGGGCAAGGTGCCGGCAATCCGCCCCGCCAGATGGCCGATCCCCATCCAGGCCAGCATCTCGCCGGCCTCGCGCACGGCCTCGCCGCGCGAGAGGCCGAGGCCGACGCCGGTCACTTCCAGATTCTCCAGTACGGTGAGATCACTGAAGAGGCGACCCGACTGGAAGGTGCGTGCGACACCCAGGCGCCGCACCTTATGGGGCGCGATGCCGTCGACCGCTTGGCCGTTCAGCGTGACGCGGCCGCCGGTCGGCCGCTGAAAGCCCGTCAGCACATTGACCAGCGTGGTCTTGCCCGCACCATTCGGCCCGATCAGACCGGTCACCCGTTGCGGCGGGATATCCAGGGTGACGTTCGACAGCGCTTTAAGGCCGTCGAACGCCACCGAAACCCGATCTGCCTGAAGTGCGGTGTTCATCTGTCCTCGTTATTTCCGGCGAGTGATCACATAAGAGCCGCTGGCATCGAGCTTGGCGCGCCAGCCCGGCTCGATGACAATGGTGGTCGTCACTTCCTCGATGATGGCGTGACCGTCAATCGTGGCGCCGGCACCCAACTTCGAACCGTCATAGACCGGCGTGCGGCTGGGCTTGCCGTCGGCGCTGAAAATCGCCTTGCGGTAACCCTTCAGCGCCTTGGCCGGCGTGGCACCCCTGGCGAGTTTCGCCGGCTTCGGCTTCTCGACATGGCCATAGAGGGTGCTTTCGATATTGACCACTTCGACCAGGCTCTGCGGCTCGGCATAGGTGTAGAGTTCCGCATGGCGCTTGTGGAAAGCCTGTTTGATGCGCTCGATGCTCTTCGCATCGATCTTGAAATGTCCGATTTCGACGGTGCATTCATGCACCTGCCCGACATAGCGCATGTCGAGGCTGCGGCGGACCGTCACCTGCGACTTCTTGAACCCGTCCGATACCAGATGGTCGATGCCTTTGGCCTCGATTTCCCGGAAGAGCTGGTCGATCCTGCCGCAGGCTTCCGGCGTATCGAGACGCAGCGGACTGGTGGCCATGTAGTTGTATTTGACGTCGGAGATGATCTGGCCGAAGGCGCAAAGACCAGAAGCGACCTTGGGCAGGATGACCGTGTCGATCCCCATCTCATGGGCAAGCGCCGTGATATGCGCCGCCGTCGCCCCGCCGCCGCCAACCAATACGAAGTCGCGGGGATCGTAGCCGCGTTCGACGGAAACCCGGCGGATGCCGTTCACCATGTTGTTGTTGACGATGGTGAACATGCCATAAGCGGCGCGCTCAACCGAGATGCCGAGCGGATCGGCGATGCGTGCCACGGCCTTGCGCGCCCGGTCGAGGTCCAACGGCAGGCGGCCGCCGAGAAGCCCGTCCGGGCTGAGATAGCCGAGCACCAGATTGGCGTCGGTCACGGTGGGTTCGACACCGCCCTGACCGTAGCAGGCCGGGCCGGGTTCCGATCCCGCGCTCTGCGGCCCCACCTGCAGGATGCCCATGGCATCGATCCAGCCGATGGAACCGCCGCCCGCCCCCAGCGTCTCCACCTGGATCATCGGCACGCCGATGCGGTAGCGCAGGAAGTCGATATTCTTGTTGATATTGGTCAGGCCATCCTTGGTCAGCGTGATGTCGAAGGATGTGCCGCCCATATCGACGGTGATGATGTTCTTCTTCTTGAAAGGTGCCGCCACGAAGAGGCCGGCCTGCGGCGCCGAGGCCGGGCCGGAATTGATCGCATAGACCGAGCGGTCGGTCATCGCCTTGCCGATGGCGAGACCGCCATTGGACTGGAAATACCGGACCGGATACTTGGCGCCAAGCTTGCGAAAATAGGCGTCGACGGCCTGCACGTAGTGCTTCAGCGTCGGCGCCAGATAGGCATTGGTGATCGCCGTCGAAGTGCGGGTATATTCCCGCACCTGGGGATAGAGCTCGCTGCCGACAGTGATGACCGCATCGGGCATCATTTCGCGCACGATTTCCGCAGCGCGGATTTCATGGCTCCGGTTCAGCACCGACCACAGGAACGAGATCGCCACCGAGCCGACACCTTCGGCGACGAACAGCCGGCAGGCCTCACGGACGTCTTCCTCCACCATTGGCGTCTTGACCGAGCCATCGGAAATCACCCGCTCGCGAATGCCGCGCCGCAGGTAGCGCGGCACCAGCATGACGGCGGCCGGATATTCCGGATCGTAGCGATAGCCGTCTTCCTTGTGGCCGAGGCGGATTTCGATCGAATCCTCGTGCCCCGCCGTGCAGATCAGGCCGGTCTTGCCGCCCTTATGCTGGATCAGCGCGTTGAGACCCACGGTGGTGCCATTGATGCAGAGATCGCAGTTGGCGACGATCTCCGATGGCGGAACGCCGAGATCCTCGGCGATCAGGTTCAGGCCGTTCTCGATGGCCTTGGTCGGATCTGACGGCGTCGACAGAGCCTTATAGAGCCGTGTCGCGCCGGATTGGTCGGCCAGGACGAAATCGGTGAAAGTGCCGCCGGCATCAACGCCGAGACGATATTTGGAGCGCATGTGTTCCTCCTCCGTCTCAGGCCGCCGCAGCGGCAATGCCGCGCAGCTTGTTGGTTGCGGTCCAGTCGACCTCCAGCGATTTCTCGTCCTTGATAACGACGCCGTAATCCTCCTTCGCGCCCTTGATCGATACGAGCCCGTTCTTTACGTCCCAAAGAACCTTGTCGACCGGCCGCTCCCGTGGATCGCCATAGCCGCCACCGCCGGGATTCATGTTGGTCACGGTCTCGCCGGGCTGCAGCGTCTCGATCACATTGGTGCGGATGGTTTCGATCTTACTGCCGCGCTTGACCTCGAGCCGCCCGACCTTGTCGTCGACCAGATGCGATGTCGCGCCGGCCGCGCCGACGGCGGGAATGCGCCGTCCTTCGCCGAAGGTGATGAAAGTCATTTCCTTATCGAGCGGCTCCACCTCCCAGGCGGTTCCAGATCCGCCGCGATATTTGCCGGCGCCGCCTGAATCCGTCATCAGCGAATAGCGATGGATGATGATGGGATAGGAATATTCCAGCAGTTCGACATCGCCCGAGGTCAGCGCGCCGAAGCAGCATTCCGGCCCACAGGCATGCCAGCCGTCCTGTTGCGGCGTGGCGCCGGCGCCGGAGATGATCGTCGCCAGCACCATGGTCACGTATTCTTCCTCGCTGCGCGAATCCCAGCCGGCGATGTTGAGCCCGTTGGCATGGCCCCAGGAGGCCGAGACCTTCGCCGGCACCGCCTTCTCGAAGGCAAGGCGCACGGCATCGGTCAGTGTTTCCATCGGCGTCGTCGTGCAATTCATATGCGGTGCCGGTTCCATGGCATTGCACAAGGTGCCCTTGGGACCGAAATCCACCTTCACGCAGCGATAGAGGCCTTCGTTATAGGGCGGCGGCAACTGCGCGAACATCATCAGGCCGAGATAGACGCCGGAATGCGAGTTCCCTTCGTAGGAATTGATGAAATAGGGAATTTGCGGCGGACTCTTGATGGCGATATGGCAGGTGTCGTTCTTGATGGTGACGGTCGCGGTGATCTCGAAATCGCCGAAGCCGTGGCCGGCATCCTCGAGGATCGCCGTGCCCTGATAGGTGCCGTCCGGTACCGAGCGGATCAGCGAGCGCATATGCCGGTCCGCCATATCGAGCAATTCCTCGACGCAGGCATCGACCTCGGCCACGCCGTATTTGTCGAGCATGGCAATCAGATTTCGCTCACCGACCTGGCACGCGCCGATCAGCGCATGCAGATCCCCCTCCTGGTCGCGGCGCGCCCGCATGTTGCTCAGGATCATGTTGATGACGTCCTGGCGCGGCTTGCCGCGGTCCCAGATCTTGACCGGCGGAATGCGCAGGCATTCGGCGTAGATTTCCTTGGCATTGGGGTTGTAGCCGGCCGGCACCGGGCCGCCGATATCGGTCAGATGCCCCTTGCACACAGTCCAATAGACCAGCTTGCCCTTGTAGAAGACCGGCTTGTACATGCACAGATCGATCGCATGGCTGCCGCCATAGGCCGGATCGTTGTGCAGGATGAGATCGCCCTCGTGGATATCGCCGGCGAAGAATTTCACCACCGATTTGGTCGCCGGAATGAGCGAGCCGAGATGGATCGGAATATCCTGGCCCTGCAGGATCATCTCCGGCTCGGCATTGAAGAGCGCTGTCGAATAATCATGCGCGAGATTGAAGACGCTGGAGCGGGCGGTCTTTTCCAGTGTCAGCGTCATTTCACGCTGTGTCGTTTCCAGGACACCGCGCACCACCGACAAGGTGATCGGATCGACCTTCGACGCCTTGGATGCCGCTTTAGCTTTCGGCGCCACCTTGGATCTTGCCTCGGATTTGGCCTTGGCGTTCCGTGCAGCTTTCGATTTCGATAGGGATTTGGTCGGAGCTTTCGTCATGCGAGCCTCGCTTCCTGGATGGGGCCGGCAGGAGCAAAGGCGACCGGACCGCAAGCGGTTCGGTAAGCATTTCTCCCATATCCGGCATCTGACGCACCGTGTTGATGCATCAGGCTAGCCCGGAAGCCAGGACGCGGTCTTTGCGCCCGGTGAACCGTCATTTGTCGATTTGTGCACCGGCTCGCTCCGCGACCGGAAGGATCATTGCCGTCAGCCGGGTGCTGGCCTAGTCTTGGTAAAACTCGGGAGAGCGTTCCATGAAAACGGTGTTCAGCACCAGCCAGGCCGAGACTGCGCATCGCAGCCATCATTGGCATGAGGCGATTGCCCGCGCCTATTTCCCGCTGGAACTGCAGTTTCGTCATCCCGACAGCTTCAACGGCGATCTCGCGATCTGGCAGCTCGGCGATGTCTCCTTGTCGCGGCTCACCTCCGATGCGCTGACCTATCGCCGCCGCCCCCATCATTTCAAGGCCGAGCGCGAAGAGCAGTTCTTGATCACCATTCCGGCGCGGTCGGAAATCTTCTTCGCTCAGTGCGGCAAGGACGTGCGCTGCAATCCCGGCGGGCTTCTGCTGGAGCGCAGCCACGAACCCTATGAGTTCAGCCATAGCGAGGCGGCCGATCTCTGGGTCCTGAAGGTCGATGCCACGGCGCTTGGCGGCCGCATCCGCTTTCCCGACCGTTTCTGCAGCATGGTATTCGACGCCACCAACGGTGCGGGCGGCATGCTGGTCGACATGGTCAACCTCATTCCCGGCCGCTTCGACGCCATGAACGAAGAAGTGCGTGCGACGATCGGCCAGCAGCTGGTCGATCTTTTCGTCCTGTCGCTGAAAGCCGATGAACGCACCTTGACCAGCGGCGCTTCCTCTGTGCGCGCAGCTCACCTCACGCGGATCGAGCGTTATGTACGCCTCAATCTGCAGAACCCCGATCTCGATATGGAGACGATCGCGCGGGCTTGCGGCATTTCCACCCGCTATCTCCACGAACTCTTCCGCGACACTAACCAGACACTCGGCCAATGGATCCGCGACCAGCGCCTCGCCGCCTGTCAGGCCGCCTTGCGCGATCCCGCCAACAGGCAGACCGTGGCTGAGATCGCCTATCGCTGGGGCTTCAGCGATCAGGCCCAGTTCTCGCGCGCCTTCAAGTCGCATATCGGTGCATCTCCAACGGAATATCGAGAGATTGCCAAGCGCGGCCAGCAGGACTCGGTGCCGGCCGACGCCTGACCGTCCTCACGCCCGCAGCAATCGTCCCGCTGCCGTCAGCCCGGCGCAGGCAAGGGCCAGCTTGGCCGCTTCTCCCGGCAGAAACGGCAGCAGTCCCCCGGCAATGGCCGGTTGCAGACCGATCTGATAAGCAAGCCAAGTGGTGCCCAATGTGAAGATGGCGATCTCGCCGGCCATAAGGGCGGCGGCGCAGCCGATGACGCCGCGTGTCCAACCGCGATCCGCTGCATAGCCGATCACGGCTGCCGCCAGCAGAAAGCCGGCGAGGTATCCCGCCGTCGGGCCAGCGAGATAGGCGAGGCCGGCACCGCCCGTAAAGACCGGCAGCCCGACAACACCTTCAACCAGATAGGCGAGCACGGTCAGGCAACCGAGGCGGGCACCCAGGCTCGCCGCGACCGCCATGACGACGAAGCTCTGCATCGTCATCGGCACCGGCCAGAACGGAACCTTGATATGCGCGGCCGCCGCCAGCGCCAGCGAGCCGGTTACGACCAGCAAGGCCTGATACAGCAGCCTGCCCTGCAGGCCGGCACGAATGGTAGCTGTGAGTTGCGTCTGCATGTCTGTCTCCCGAGGCAGGATCTATCTTTTTACGCGAGGGCGGCGCGCAGTTTCGCCAGCAGGGCCCCGCCCTCGCCGCGTGCCGCCAGGGCCTGGTCCATATCGACTTTGACGAATTTCGCCGGCATATGCGGCTGCAGCTGGCCGATCAGGTCCATATCTGCGGAGATCACCGTTCCGATCATGAAATAGCCGCCGCCCGACACCGCATCCCGGTGCAGCACGATCGGCTCGGTGCCGCCCGGCACCTGGATCGAGCCGTAGGGGTAGCAGGCATCGACGATGTTGGAGGGATCCGAGCCGGCGCCGAAGGGCTGCTTGCGCGGCACGAAGGTGAGCGGCCGGCCGCCGCGGAAGCGATAGCCGATACGGTCCGCCTCGGGCGCCACCTTCCAGGTATCGGCGAAGAAATCGCGGCCCGCTTCTTCGGTCACACGGTGCCAATAGAGCCCGGGCAGGACGCGCAGTTCCGCCGGGCTGCCGGCACCGCGGCGCAAGGCGGTAGCGACCTGACGCCCTTCCTTCACTGCAGCGGCCGCCGACCCTAGCGGCAATTCGTCGCCGGCAACGAGTTTTCGGCCTTCATGGCCCCCCAGCGCGCCGAGCGTGTAGGTCGAGCGGCTGCCGAGCACGAGGGGCACGTCGATACCGCCGGCAATCGCGATATAGGCGCGGGCACCCTGCTTCAGGAAATCGAAGCTGAGCCGTTGCCCGGCCCGCACCTTGAACGCGGTCCAGGTTTCCCTGGCCTCGTCATCGACCTTCGGCGGCAGATCGGCACCGGTGACCGCCACCATCGCATCTGCGGTAAATTCGAGTTCCGGTCCCATGAAGACGGCTTCCAGCACCGCCGCGCCTTCCTCGTTGCCGACCAGCAGATTGGCGGCCCGTAAGGCGTGGCGATCCATGCCGCCGGAAAGTGGGATCCCGAGATGGTAGTAGCCGGGACGGCCGAGATCCTGAACGGTCGTTGAGAGACCTGGCGCGAGAACCTTAATTGCCATGGAGAATGCCCTCGAGCTTGCGGTTATAGCCATCGATGTCGCGGCTGAAATCGGCGAGCGAGAAGGTCACGTCGCGCATCAGCGGTGCGAAGCGGCCATGCTCGACATCGATAACAGCCTGGTCATAGGCATCGCGATCGATCGGCTTCCACTTGACGATATCGCCGGGCCGGAAGAACACCATGAAGTCGCGCAGATAGCCGATCTCCTGCTTCGGATCATAGATCGGCATCGGCGTGATACCGAACATCTGATAGCCGCCGGCACCGCGCACTGAATAGATGCAGCTGAAGCAGCCGCCATGTCCCACGGTCAGCTTCGGTGTGTCGGTGCGAGGCCTGAGATATTTCGGCACCTCGATCTGCCGCGAGCGCTCGACCATCTGATAGAGGAACGGCAGGCCGGCGACGAAGCCGACCATGGAGACGAACCAGGGTGATCCGGAATGTGCCTTGATGAAATTCTCGACCGAGCCGAGATTGTTCACCTTGGCGGCGTAGTCGAGATCGGTTCCGCTGGGGTCCTGGTGCCGTTCGCGAAAACGCATCAGCGTTTCATGCGTCCAGGGATCGTTATAGAGCACGGGAATCTCGATGATCCGCGTCTTCAGCACCGAATCCGCCTGTTCGGCCGAGGTTTCCAGCCGTTTCAACTCCGCCAGCATGTCGTCCGGCTTGATCACATCCGGATCAAACTTGATCTGGAAGGAGGCATTGGCCGGGCAGATCTCGGTGACGCCCTTGATGCGGCTTTCCCGCACCGCATTGGTCATCGAGAGGCTCTTGAAGAAAGCCTCCAGCGACATCTCTTCATTGACCTCGACGAAGATATGCTCGTCGCCGCCAAAGGAATATCGGATCGTCATGGTCGAGCCACCTCCTGCTTCGGATCGGATGGACTATTCGGTCAGGCGCGCTGCGTGCTGCTCCAGCCAGCGCTCCAACCAGCGCGTATCGAAAACTGCCTTGTTCACCGCCGGGTCATCGGCCAGGGCCAGATGCAGCGGCTTCGTGGTCTTGACGCCCTCGATCTCCAGCTCGCGCAAGGCGCGCTTCAGCCGGGCGATGGCGCTGGGTCGGTCCTCATCCCAAACGATCAGCTTGCCGAGCAGCGAGTCATAAAAGGGCGGGATGGCATAGCCGGCAAAGAGCAGCGTATCGAAGCGGACGCCGTTACCGCCTGGCACGCGCAAGCTGCTCACCAGTCCCGGAAATGGTGCGAAATTCCGGGCCGGATCTTCGGCATTGATGCGAACCTCGATGGCATGGCCGCGCATGACGATATCCTGCTGGGTCATGCGCAGTTTTTCGCCGCCGGCGATGCGCAGCATGTCCCGCACAAGATCGATGCCGGTGATGAATTCGGTCACCGGATGCTCTACCTGGATGCGGGTATTCATCTCGATGAAATAGAAATCGCCGCTCTCGTCGTCGTAGAGATATTCGATCGTGCCTGCGCCGCAATAATGGACGTCCTTTGCCAGGGCCACGGCGGAAGCACAGAGATGCTCGCGCACCGCCGGCGGCAGGCTGACCGAGGGCGCTTCTTCCCAGACTTTCTGGCGGCGGCGCTGCAATGAACATTCGCGCTCGAAGCAATGCACAACGTTATCGCCGTCGCCGAGGATCTGTACTTCGATATGGCGGGCGCGCTCGATAACCTTTTCGATATAGAGACCGCCGTCGCCAAAAGCGGCCAGGGCCTCGCTCTGTGCCTGCGGCATCAACCGCTCGAACTCATCGAGATCGCTGGCGATGCGGATACCGCGCCCACCGCCGCCGGCCGCCGCCTTGATCATCACTGGGAAACCGGTCCGCGCCAGCACCTCTTTCGCGGCAGCCAGCGTTTCGACACGGCCGTCGCTGCCCGGAACCGTCGGCACGCCGGCTTTGGCAGCGGCCGTGCGCGCCGCGACCTTGTCGCCCATGAGGCGGATGGCATCACCGCTGGGACCGACGAAGATCAGTCCGGCCGCCACCACGGCATCGGCGAAATCGGCATTCTCGGCGAGGAAGCCGTAGCCGGGATGGATGGCGTCAGCACCGGTCTGGCGCGCGGCTTCAAGGATCGCATCGATATTGAGATAGGACTTCGCCGCCTGCGGCGGACCGACCAGCACGCTTTCATCGGCCAGTTTCACCGCCAGCGAATCCGCGTCGGCCTGGCTATAAATCTGTACCGTGCGAATACCGAGTTCGCGCGCCGCCCGGATGATCCGAACGGCGATCTCACCCCGATTGGCGATGAGAAGCGTGTTGATACGCATATTCTCTCCCAGGCGTTATGCCTGCCAGACGCGATGCTGGCTGGCTTCTCCCCAAGCCGATAAACCTGTTTTTTGGCGCGACGCTCTTTTGGCCTCAGCGCAAACGGGCGTTTTTACGCCTCGATCTCGGCCAGCGGTTGTCCCGCCATCACCGCTTCTTCATTTTCGACCAGGAACTTCACGATCCGGCCGCTGACATTGGCTTTGACTTCATTGAATGACTTCATCACTTCAACCAGGCCGATCACTTCGTCCGCAGCGACGGTATCGCCATCCGACTTGTAGCTCGGCTTGTCCGGCGCAGGTTTCCGGTAGAATGTTCCCGGCAGTGGCGAAAGAATCTGTTTCGTCGACATATTAACGTTCACCTTCCCTGACACATCGGGGCTCCGCAATCAGCGGACACCCATATTATTCTGTCGAACTAGGCCGGACTGAGATAGGGCGCAATTGCCGCACGCACGGCGACGGCGATATCCACCGCGTTCGGCGTGTCGGAATGAACGCAGATCGAATCCGCCCGCACGGCGATCTCCTTGCCGCCGATGCTCGCCACTTTCCCTTCGGTGATCGCCCGGAGACAACGCTGCGCCGCCTGCTGCGGGTCCTTCGCATCATGCTCGCGCGTGACGATCAGGCCGCCGGAATCGCTGTAATCGAGATCGGCATAGAACTCGGCGATGAAGCGATGGCCGCGCTCCTGATAGATGCGCTCATGCAGCGTGTTGATCATGCCGAGGATCGGCACCTTGAAGATGTCGGCCGCATCGCAGACCGCATGGGCGATATGCTCCTGCGTCGCCGCCATGCCGTAAAGCGAGCCATGCGGCTTGATATGGTTGAGCGGCAGGCCCTCCGCTTCCAGGAAGCCTTTCAGGGCGCCGACCTGGTAGATGATGCAATTGGTCATCTCGTCGCGGGAGATCTTCATTTCCCGGCGCCCGAAACCCTGCAGGTCGGGCAAAGAGGGATGGGCACCGACCTTCACGCCGTGCCGCTTCGCCAGGCGGACCGTATTGCGCATGTGATTGAAGTCGGATGCATGGAAGCCGCAGGCCACATTCGCCACTGAAATCAGGGGCATCAGCGCCGCGTCGTCGCCCATGCGGTAGAGGCCAAAAGCCTCCCCCATGTCACAGTTGATCACTGTCACAATCAAATCCCTCCCTGGGAGACGATCTGGCGCCGTCTTCCTCTTGAGGCCGGATGTTGCTAAACCCACCAGCTATTGTAAAATTCAAAAAAATGGTCTTCGATATCTGAAATTCAGATAGCAGGCAGAATGGCAATTTCGATCAAGCAGGTCCGATATTTCATCGCCACGGCGGATGCCGGCCAGGTGTCCCAGGCGGCGATGGAGCTCAATGTCTCGCAATCGGCGGTGACCGCCGCGATCCAGCAATTGGAAGCCGACCTGCGGGTCGATCTCTTTCGCCGCTATCCTTCCGGCGTCGCCCTGACCGCCGAGGGAGCACGCTTCCTGCAGCATGCGCGCAACATCATGGCAGCCGTCAATGAAGCGACCCGCACCTCACTGAAAGACGACACCTCGCTGACCGGTCATGTCAGGGTCGGCGTCACCTATACCGTCGCCGGCTATTTCCTGCCGCGCCACTACGCCCGTTTCGCCCGCAGCTATCCGCATATCACCGTTGAGCTGATCGAGCTGCCACGCGAGGCAATCGAGCACGAGCTGATGGACGGTACGCTGGATCTCGCCGTCATGCTGGTCTCCAATCTGGAAGACAAGGCACATATCGCCTACGAGACGCTGATCCGCTCCAAGCGCCGGCTCTGGCTGCCGGCGGAACATGCGCTGCTGAAGGTTGACCGCGTCACCCTGGCCGATGTGGCCGCTGAGCCCTATGTCATGCTGACGGTCGACGAAGCCAATCAGACGGCGGCGAAATACTGGAACACGGTGGCGCTGAGACCAAACGTGGTCTTCAAGACATCTTCGGTCGAAGCGGTGCGCAGCCTCGTCGCGGCCGGATCCGGCATCACCATTCTCTCTGATATGGTCTATCGCCCCTGGTCGCTTGAAGGGCAGCGATTGGAAACGCGCATAGTCGCCGCCGAGATCCCGACGATGGATGTCGGCCTCGCCTGGAATCCGTTGCACGAACAATCACCGGCCGCCCGCACCTTCCACGACTTCCTCAACCTGACCTTCAACGGCGCCGGCCACAACATCAACGAGTGAAACAGGGCGCCGTAGTCGGAATTTCACCGAACGGCCAGACTTACCGATCCCGGGCACATACCGGTCCCGCAAGGGCGAGATCGGAGGGCGATCCTGCTTGGATATGAGAGTGGTAGCAGCGGAGGGATTTGAACCCCCGACCAAGGGATTATGATTCCCCTGCTCTACCACTGAGCTACGCTGCCACCATGGGCCGTTGGACCGGCCGAGCGCCGGCTGCACCACATATGGGAACCGGGCGGGGATGCGTATACTCGGCCCCCGCCGGACTGTCAACCGGCCTGTCGGTCGCCTGGTAACTCTTTGAAATCCGGCCTTAATCGGCAAACATCGAGGTCAGCTTCAGGGCCACGCCCATGCTACCCTCGACCTTCAGCTTGCCGGTCATATAGGCAAGGGTCGGATCAAGCCCGCCGGCCATCAGTTTCTGCAGATTTTCGGCGGAAATGCGGATCGTGGTATTGGCATCGCCGGCTTCTTCATTGCCGATCACCGGCGGCTGCTCGGTGCCGTCCCAGAAGATCGTCCCCTCATCCAGGATGAATTTCACCTTATAGCCGAGCTTCACATTCTGCCCGGCGCGGCGCCGCAATTCTTCCGTCAGCTCTGCCAGATCCATGCCCGCCTCGCTCCCCTCGCCTGGTGAACCCGCTCTGCCGGCGGTCAATTCTCGCGGCAGATCCAGCCGCCGCCCAACAGCCGCTCGCCCTGATAGAAGACACAGGCCTGGCCGGGGGCGATGCCGAATTGCGGCTCTTCCAGCAGTACCGTGGCAGTCCTTACCGACTGGTTAGCACCTTCCGCCGTGCCTTCTTCAAGCGTCACCGTCGCTGGGGCTGGCTGACTCATGGAGCGGAGCTTGACCGTGACAGGCACGTCTGTCGTGGCTTCATCCGGGCGGCCCAGCCAGTTGACCTCGCGCAGCAGGACGCGGTGGCGTGCCAGCGCCGCCTTCGGCCCGACATAGACGCGCCGGCTCGCCGGCTCGACTTTCACCACATACAAAGGCTCGTTATTGCTGCCCTTGTCGTGGACGCCGATGCCGCGCCGCTGGCCGACGGTGAAATTGATGACGCCATTATGCTGCCCCAGCACGCGGCCATCGAGATGGACGATCTCGCCGGGTTCGATGGAACCGGGGCGCAGGCGTTCGACCACCTTGGCATAGCCGCCTTCCGGCACGAAGCAGATGTCCTGGCTGTCCGGCTTGTCGGCAACCGCGAGGCCCAGCTTGGCGGCAATGGCGCGGGTTTCCGTCTTCGGCACATCGCCCAGGGGGAAGCGCAGGAAATCGAGCTGTGGCTGGGTGGTGGCGAACAGGAAATAACTCTGGTCGCGGCTGGGATCAGTGCCGCGATGCATCTCGGCACCGATGTTCGTCGGCACGCGGCGTACATAATGGCCGGTCGCCATCGCCTCGGCGCCGAGGTCGCGCGCCTGGTCCATCAGGTCACGGAACTTGACCCGCTGATTGCAGCGGACACAGGGGATCGGCGTTTCGCCGTTGAGATAGGAATCGGCGAACTCCTGCATCACCGCATCGGAAAACTTGTTCTCGTAATCGAGCACGTAATGGGGAATGCCAAGCTTGTCGGCGACCTGGCGCGCATCGTAGATGTCCTGGCCGGCGCAGCACGCGCCTTTCTTACCGACGGTCAGCCCGTGATCGTAGAGCTGCAGGGTGACGCCGATCACGTCATAGCCCTCCTGCGCCAGCAGCGCCGCGGTCACGGAACTGTCGACGCCGCCTGACATGGCGACGACGATCCGCGTCTCCCGTGGTGCCTTATCAAAACCGAGCGAATTCATCCGTCGTCTATCCTCGTCGCGCCATCGTTACAGCGCAGCATCCATCGCGATCGGCGGTGGCCGATCACCCGCGAACCGGAAATAGGTCGCGGTCAGCGGGGTGCCTTCCATCATATGCTCAAACCAGTCCGGCACCACGCGCGGCGCCCGTCCATCCACATTGGGGGCCGCGAAACCGGCGGCAATATGGCTCAAGGAGACCGTGCGGCTCTCCGTGCTGAACCGTGCCTGCGCCTTGTCCAAAGCGATGCTGCCATGCAGGTGCTGGCCGGAAAAGGCCAGCATGTCGCCCGGCTGCAACACCAGCGGCATCCCGGCATTGGCCGGCAATTCCTCGGTCGGCACCGGCAGGACCGGATAGCTGTCCGCCTTGCCTTCCTGCATCAGCCGCTTCAATACCTCGAAATCCCAATCGGCACTGGTATTGGCGACGGGCTCATCCCAGAAAGCCGGATAAAAGACGATGCTGCGATCGGCGGCACAGGGATAAAGCGGCGTCCACCAGTTGATCTGCTGCGGGATATTCGATCCCCAATTGTCGCGATGCGGCGGCAAGGGCCAGATGCGCCGCGCCTGGTGACTGGTCTGCGACGGCACGACGCGCAGCTGCAGCGGATCCCAGTAGCTGTCGGCGGGGTCCAACCCGCATTCGATCATCGCCTGTTTGAAGCCGCCGGCGATCGCGGCATCATCCTTGAACTGCGCCCGCAAGCGGCGGATCCGTTTAACATAGGCCTCGCCCTCGATCCGCGTCTCGGCGGTAAGGGGGGCGTCGTCCTGTAAACCGGCCCGGATCATCTCGTCGGCACGTTTGCAGAGCGCCTGCAGAGCCGGCACCTGGCGCCAGACCAGCAGATCGCCGCCCAGCGTCAAGCGGCCCAGTTCCTCCGCGGAGAGGGCCTGATCCAGGAAATGCAGCGCAACCATGGGTCAGTCTTTCAGGATCTCGATGATCCGGCGATAGGGAGCCGGATCGATTGCCAAGCCAAAGGCCGCCGAAAAATGGCCCTGATCGCGGGTGAAGATATTCGCCGTCGGCAGCCGCCATTGTCGTGCCAGACGCAGGCCGCCGGCATAAGGTGTCACGTTGTCGCGAAGGCCCAGCAGCATGACGATGCGCGCCGGATCGATCGGCGCCTCCGCCGGCGCATCGGTAATGCGCGCCAAAGCGGCGACATGCGGTGCGCGCCAGCCGGCGGCCAGCACGGCACGATCGACATCGGCCACCTGGCCCAGGGCGGAATCGGTGATGAGAGCGCTGACCTGATCCGTGGTCGTCAGCAGCAGCAGGGTATCCGGCCGGCAATTGGCCGGCCAGTCCGACATGTAATTGGTGGCGACCTGCGCGCTGAGGGCGCCGAGCGAGATGCCACCCAGCGCCACGCGCGCGCTGCCCGCCGTCCGGCACCAGTCGATCAGGGTGGCGAATTCGCCGGCCGTCTGCCGGAAATGGTTCAGGCCGGAAATCGGCGCCGCCCGCAGAAAGGCTTCGCCGCCATAGAAACCTGGCCGCACCCGGCGATTATGCCCCGGTCCATCGGGCATCAGGATACGGATACCCGATCGGGCGAGCGACAAAAAGTCCAGCGGCCCGGCTTCCATCATCTCCAATTCCATGGAGAGGCCATGGGCCCAGATCAGGCTGGGCGTATTGCCCGTCGCGTTCAACGGCTCATAGACATGGACCCAGACGGTATCCGGCTCATCATCCGTCGCCCCGGTCTTGGCCGGATTGGTAAAGCGCAGCCAATATTCGGCAACGCCGCGCACCACGCTGCGATGGCTGACGGCGACCGCAGGCATTTCTGTCGGCACGGCAAACAGCGCCGAGACCGCAGCCTGCCCGCTCGGCAACGTTGCAACGGCGGCATCGGGGGCCGGTATCTGATAGGGCACCGCCGGAAGCCGATGCCATTTGGCGAAGGCCATAAAGGATGTCCGCTGGCTGCTGAAGGCCTGCGCCGTCTTTCGCCGGACAAGTTCGATTTCCGCGAGCCGTTCCGGAGACGTGGCTTTTCCATCTTCAAAGCCTGCCTCATGCCAGGCCGCGAAAGCCGCATTGGCTATGCGGCGCAGCTCAGCCGTCCGCAGCAGCTTTTTTTCCAGTGCCCTGGATGACCGGCCCCGGCCCAGGATGGCGACGAACCGGTCAACATCACCGTCAACCAGGGCAGCGGTCGCCCAGGCATGGGAAGCCGGCAATAGCCAGCGGAAGCCCCAGAGGCAGAGCCGGTCGATGAAGGGTTTGGCAAGCAGTCGCGCGCTCAGCGGTATCGGCGGCGAAATCGCCGAAAGGCCTGACGGCATGGCTTCAGTCGGCTGCGACAATGCCGCAGCCGGCGATGAGGGGACGGCGTCGTCAGTCGCGCTCATCCAGCCACGCCATCTGAATGGCTTCCAGGATCTTTTCGTTCGACTTCTTGGGGTCGTCGGCGAAATCCGGCAGTTCCTGGACCCATTTCCATAGATCCGTGAACCGCAGATTCACGACATCGGCATCGGGATGCGCGTCTTCCAGCTCGATGGCGATATCCGCAACGTCGGTCCAATGCAACTTTTTCGCCATCACAGGTTCCGTCCGCTCCGCAGTTACTTGTCGACGGCCATGTTGCGGGTAGCGCCCGGCAAGCTGACGGTCAGGCCGTCCAGTTCTTCTGTCATCTTGATCTGGCAGCCGAGACGCGACGTATGGGTCAGGCCGAAAGCGAGATCGAGCATATCTTCCTCGTCCTCGCTGGCCGGCTCCAGCGCATCATACCATTCCTGCTCGACCACCACATGGCAGGTCGAGCAAGCCAGCGAACCCTCGCAGGCACCTTCCAGGTCAACGTTGTTGCGATGGGCGATTTCCATGACCGACAGGCCAATCGGTGCTTCCACCTCGACCCGGCTGCCATCGGTATTGATGAACGTCATTTTAGGCATCTTATCTCTCCATCCAGGCCGCCGCGCCGTTATCCCGCGCGTTTGGCCCAATCGTTAATATCGGCCCTCAGTTTGACGGGTCAGTTGCCATACTCGCTTCGACCTCGTCAAGGCTATGCCCGGTCAGGGCCTGTGCAACCGCCCGATCCATGCGCTTTTGCGCAAATCCGTGGGTCGCCTGATCCAGGATATCCACCGTGGCGGCAATCCGGTCCCGATCTTCCGACAACATCGCCTGGCGCACTTGCGCAATGGCGGCGTCAATGGCGCCTCTTTCCGTCTCGTCGAGCAGGACGCCATCGGCCTTCAAGGCGGCTGCCAGGGCCAGCAGAACGCGTTCGGCCTCGACCCGGGCCTCGATCAATAGTCGCCGCTCCATGTCGTCGCGGGCGTGCGTCAGGCTGTCGCGCAGCATATTCGCCATTTCGTCCTCGGTCAGGCCGTAGCTCGGCTTGACGGCAATCTCGGCCTTGGCGCCGGTCAGGCGTTCTTCAGCACTCACCGTGACGAGGCCGTCGGCATCGACCGCATATTTAACCAGGATGCGGGCAGCCCCCGCCACCATTGGCGGAATGCCCTTCAACTCGAAGCGCGCCAGCGAGCGGCAGGCATCCACTGTCTCGCGCTCGCCTTGCACCACATGGATCAGCATGCCGGTCTGGCCATCCTGATAGGTGGTGAATTCCTGCGCCTTGCCAACCGGGATCGGCGTGTTGCGTTCGATCACCTTCTCGACAATGCCGCCTACCGTCTCGATACCAAGGGAAAGCGGCGTCACATCAAGCAGCAGGGTGTCGCTGCCGCGGGTCAAGGCCTTGGCCTGTTGCGCGGCCCCCACCGCAACGACCTCGTCGGGGTTGATATCGGCCAAAGGCTCGCGCCCAAAGAACTCGGCGACGCGCCGCCGCACAACAGGCACACGCGTTGATCCGCCAACCAGAACGACGCCCTGGATCTGCGCAGCTGTCACCTTGGCATCCAATAGAACCTGGCGGCAGGCCTTGAGAGTCCGTGCCACCAGAGGTTCGACCAGCTTTTCAAATACGGTCCGGCTGATTGACACATGCAGCTTGCGGCCATCGACCTCGGCATCGAACCAGGCATCATTGCCGCTGGTAAGCGCCTCCTTGGCGTGGCGCGCCGCCACCAGAAGGGCGCGGGCACCGCCGCTCGACAGGTTAGCCATCTGCTGCTCAGCCGCGACCCATTCAGCGATAGCGTGATCGAGATCATCGCCGCCAAGTGCCGCGTCGCCGCCGGTCGCGAGGACGCGGAAGACGCCTTTCTCCAAGCGCAGCAGGGAAATATCAAAGGTGCCGCCACCAAGATCAAAAATCGCGTAGAGCCCTTCAGCCGCACTATCGAGGCCATAGGCCAAAGCTGCCGCCGTCGGCTCGTTGACCAGGCGCAGCACTTCAAGGCCGGCCAGCGCCGCCGCGTCCTTGGTGGCATTGCGGGCGGCATCGTCAAAATAGGCAGGAACCGTGATGACGGCACGATCGACCGGCTCGTCGAGCTTGTCTTCCGCGCGCTTCTTCAAGGCGCGCAGGATATCAGCCGAAACCTCGACCGGCGAAATGGCGCGTTCGCCGATCTGCAGGCGCACCATGCCGCCGGCACTCTCCGCCGCCAGCGTATAGGGCAAGGCACCACCCAGCGACTTCACGTCGCCGATGCCGCGGCCCATCAGGCGCTTCACCGAACTGACCACCCGGTCCGGATGCTGCAGCAGGAGAGCCTGCGCCGCCCGGCCAACCAGCGGTTCGTCATCGAGATAGGCGACGACGGAAGGGATCAGTCCGTCACCGCATTGATCGCGCAGTACCTCCACGTTGTCGGGCTCGTTCTCCGAATTGCCGGCATGCACCACGGCAACCACCGAATTTGTGGTACCGAGATCAATGCCGACAGCAACGCCGCGCTGCGTGGCATGCGGTTCCGGCGTCTCGCCGGGTTCGTGAATTTGCAATAACACGCTTACGTACTTTCGTGGTCAGAAGCTTCCAGAGCGACGCGGCGCGCACGAGTCTCTTCCAGAAACTTGCGTAGATATTTCAAACGCGTCGTCAGTCGATTGGCCGCAACAAGATCATCGGCAGCGAAGGCCTTGGAAATCTCGGACAGCAGATGAATGGCATCGGCCCCGGCCTTCACCGAGAGCTTCTCGATCGCCTCGATGCTCTCGGCCGCCGACAGTGCCTCGCGCGCTTCCAGCACTTCCATCAGCAAAACCGGATCGGCAATCGTCTGGTCGCGGTCGACTGCCGCGGCCTGCCCTTTCAGCTCCAGCAGATATGCAGCGCGACGCAAGGGATCGCTCAGGGTCTCGAAGGCTTGGTTGAGCGAGACCGACTGCTGCTCCGCCATCGCCCGCTCCTTGGCCGGCTTGGCGGCGAAGCGATCGGGATGCACGCTGCGCTGGAAACCGAGATAACGCTTTTCCAGCAGGTCGAGGTCGAGATCAAAATCGGGTGCGAAGCCAAGCCGGCTGAAATGATCCGATTGGCGCGGCGGCTGCACGGCACCGCAGGTATGGCAGAACATAGCCTTGATCGAAACCGGCCCCTTGCAGGACCAGCATTCCGCCAAAGCGGCGCGCGGGATGGCCTTGTTGTCGCCGCCGATCATCATGTCACTCTAACTCAGACGTGGAAGGATTCGCCGCAGCCGCAACGACCCTTTTCATTGGGGTTGCGAAACTGGAAACCGGATTGCAGTTTCTCTTCGACGTAATCCATCTCGGTGCCGAAGATGAACATCGCTGCCTTCGGATCGATCAGTACGGTAACGCCGTCCTGCTCCACCTTTTCATCCATCGGCCCGGGTGCATCGGCAAATTCCAGTGTATAGCTGAGGCCTGAACAGCCCTTGGTGCGCACACCGATGCGAATGCCGGCCGAAGGCTTGCCGCGCTTGTCCAGCAACTCCCGCACGCGTTGAACAGCCGTTGAGGTCAGCGTCATCGCTGCGGGGCGCGGCCTAGCCACCCGCTTCGGGGTCGGTGCCGGCGTAGCCTCTGCTACCGCCGGGGCATCCGATGCCGCGCTATTCTCTGTCGTGGTCACCTGTTCAGTCACGATCTCTACTCGCTTTACTCGGCTGCCTTGCTGTCGCTCGACTTATGCTTCTCGCGATAATCCTTGATCGCCGCCTTGATCGCATCTTCAGCCAGGACGGAGCAATGGATCTTTACCGGCGGCAGCGACAATTCCTGGGCGATCTGTGTATTCTTGATCTGCTCGGCTTCGGCCAGCGTCTTACCCTTCACCCATTCGGTTGCCAGCGAACTGGACGCGATTGCTGAGCCGCAGCCGAAAGTCTTGAACTTCGCATCCTCGATACGGCCGTCGGCGCCGACCTTGATCTGCAGCTTCATGACGTCGCCGCAAGCCGGCGCACCGACCAAACCAGTACCGACAGTGTCGTCGCCCTTGTCGAGCGTGCCGACATTGCGCGGATTGTCGTAGTGATCCAGCAATTGATTGCTATAGGCCATGGTAACTCTCCCTTAATCCAAACTCGATCCGATGCCGATCAGTGCTCGGCCCACTGGATCGATTTAATATCGATGCCTTCCTGCGCCATTTCCCACAATGGGCTCATGGCTCGCAGGCGATTGACGGACTGGACGATATGTTCGACGGCATAGTCGACGTCCTGCTCTGTCGTGAAACGGCCGATGCCCAGCCGCAATGACGTGTGCGCCAGTTCCTCTTCGACACCCAGGGCGCGCAGCACGTAAGACGGTTCCAGCGAGGCCGAGGTGCAAGCCGAGCCCGATGAAACCGCGAGATCCTTGATCCCCATCATCAGCCCTTCGCCCTCGACATAGGCAAAGGAGATGTTGAGATTACCGGGAATGCGCTGCTCCAGATCGCCGTTGAGATAGACCTCCGGCAGCTGTTCCTTGATCTTGTTGTACATGCGATCGCGCAGGTACTTCAGCCGCTCAACTTCGGCACCCATCTCTCGCTCGGCGATAGCGCAGGCCTCACCCAGCCCGACGCAAAGCGGGGTCGGCAAGGTACCGGAACGCATGCCGCGCTCCTGGCCGCCGCCATGGATCAGCGCTTCGAGACGCACGCGCGGCTTGCGGCGCACATAGAGCGCACCGACGCCCTTCGGTCCATAGATCTTGTGGCCGGAAATCGACATCATGTCGATATTCATGGCGTTGACGTCGAGCGGGATCTTGCCGACCGCCTGGGCCGCGTCGGTATGGAAATAGACGCCGCGTTCGCGACAGATCTTGCCGATCTCTGCCAAGGGCTGGATCACGCCGATCTCATTATTGACCGCCATGATCGAGACGATGACCGTCTTGTCGGTAATGGCCGCTTTCAATTGTTCCAGATCGATGAGACCGTTCTGCTGTACCGGCAGATAGGTGACCTTGAACCCCTCCATCTCCAGATGACGGCAGGAATCCAGGATGCATTTATGCTCCGTCACCGTGGTGATGATGTGGTTCTTCTTATCCTTGTGGAAATGCGCAACGCCCTTCAGCGCCAGATTGTTCGATTCCGTCGCACCCGAGGTGAAGATCACTTCCTTTTCATCGGCACCGATGATCGACGCCACCTGGCGGCGCGCTTTCTCGACACCCTCTTCCGCGTCCCAGCCGAAGCTGTGGTTGCGCGAATGCGGGTTGCCGAACTTCTCGGTGAAATAGGGCAGCATGGCCTCGACCACGCGCGGATCGCAGGGCGTCGTCGCCTGATAGTCGAGATAGATCGGCAGATGCGGCTGGTTGGTGCCCGATCCGCTCACGCTCGATCCGTTCACGTTCACACCGCTCTGGGCCGTCTTGTTCACACTCATGCTCACATCACTCCTTCTTGCTCAGGCGACCGAGAAGACGCCAGCGGCAGCCTCGGCTGTGGCGCCCTGAAGTCCCTGGATGGAAGACCAGGCCGCAACGAAGCGCTCCACATCTTCCTGGCTCGATTGCCATCCTAAACTGACGCGGATGGCGGTACCGGCGGTCGCAGCGCCGAACCCCATCGCGGTAATCACATGACTGGGCCGCACCTTGCCTGACGAGCAGGCGGAGCCGGCGCTGACGGCGACCCCGGCGAGATCCAGCGCCATGACCAGGGTCTCGCTGTTCTTGCTTCCCGCCGCGAAACAGGAAGTATTGGGTAGACGCTCATGCGACTGCGGCAGTGCCATGCCCTGGCTGCGGCCAAAGAAAGTGATCGGCTGTCCCAGAGACAGCAACAGCGATTCCAGTTCGTCACGCAGCCAGGCGATGCGCGCCAGCTCGGCGCCGGTGTCAACCATTGCCGCCGCGCCGAAACCGGCAATCGCAGCGACGTTCTCGCTGCCAGCACGCCGACCGCGTTCCTGGCCGCCGCCGAGCAGCAGCGCCGTGATCTCCCGATCCTGACCGAGCACCAAGGCACCAACACCCTGCGGCCCGCCGATCTTGTGTGCCGACAAGGTAAGAAAATCGATGCCGAGCGCGGCGATATCGAGCTTGATCCGGCCGGCAGCCTGCGCCGCGTCGACGTGCAACATGCCTCCATGGCGGTGCACCAGTTCGCTGACCGCCGCGATCGGCTGAATGACGCCGGTCTCGTTGTTGGCCATCATGATCGAGACAAAAGCCGGTCGCGTATCGCGCCGCAGCAGCGCCTCGAGATGCTCGATATCGACCTCCCCGCTGCGCTGCGCCTGAATGATCTGCGCAGCCATTTCGCGCGCCGGCCTCAGGATCGAATCATGCTCAATGGCAGAAACCAGCAGCCGGCGGTCTCCGGCATTCAACAGCGCGAGGTTATTCGCTTCCGTCCCCCCCGAGGTGAAGATGACATTCTCCGGCCTGGCGCCGACCAGCAAAGCGACCTGCTGACGCGCCAGATCCATGTGACGACGCGCCGCTCGGCCATAGCCGTGCACCGAAGATGGATTGCCGGCCTCCTGCAGCACGGACGTCATCACCGCCAGCGCCTGGGGGCGCAGCGGGCTCGTCGCGTTGTAGTCAAGATAGGTTACCGGCTTCATCTCTATTTCTACTCTATGATCATGCTGCCGCGGTCATTCCGCCGCGACGGTAGTGGGGTCGCCGGCTGGCATTGTTGGCGATTTCAAGCTGGTTACTGCCGCGCCGTCCGTCATCGGCGCCGCACCGTCTGCGTCTGCCCGTTCCATCGCCGTGGCCTTGCCGAGGACCCGGCGATTGCAGACGTCGGCCAGCGAAACGGCACTCAGGAACAGCTGGATCTGATGCGACAGCTCTTCCCACAGATCGTGAGTCAGACAGCGGCTCTTATCGCTGTGGCAGCCGGCCGCAGAATTCGGCTTACATCGCGTGGCGCGGATCGGCTCGTCGACCGCCAGAATCGCGTCCGAGATACGCGTGTCCTCGGCGCTGCGGGCAAGCAGATAGCCACCGCCCGGACCGCGAACGCTCTTGACCAAGCCGCTGCGCCGCAGCTTGGCAAAGAGCTGCTCAAGATAAGAGAGCGAAATCTCCTGCCGCGAGGAAATATCGGCAAGAGCCACGGGGCGACCGTTGCTGTTACTGGCCAGATCTACCAGCGCCATGACCGCGTAACGTCCTTTGGTGCTCAGCCTCATCGACTTGCCTCCTTCAACCAGCCACCGCCGTTCTCCGCGCCGACGACCTCGTCGGTCGACGCCATCGCCTGCGGCCGCGTGCCGTTGACGACGAGATGGGATTTGGCCTCTTCGATTTCTGTTTCCATGGCCGTGATTCGCGCCTGCAGGCTGGATACCTGGTCGAGCAGGCCTTCAATGGCCCGCGCCGTCGGATCCGGAAGGTCGCGGGTCGGAATGCCATAAGCATTAAACTCGTTGCAGCTGCCTTTCGGCATCACCACGCGGCCGGGATTGCCGACCACTGCGGCACCGGACGGCACATCCTTCAGCACCACCGAAGCAGCGCCGACGCGTGCGCCCGTCCCTACTGTGATATTGCCCAGCACCTGCGCGCCGGCGCCGATAATCGCCCTCGACTCCACGGTTGGATGACGTTTCACGCCAACCTGGGCCGCCGAATTGACCGATGGCAGGATGCCGCCCAGGGTCACGCCCTGGTACAGCGTAACGTCGTCGCCCACTATAGCCATCTCGCCGATGACCGTGCCCATGCCATGGTCGATAAACAGGCGGCGGCCGATCTGGGCGCCGGGATGTATCTCAATACCGGTCAGCCAGCGGGCAGCCTGCGAAATCACCCGGCCGAGGATTTTGAACCCATTGCGCCAGCATAGATTGGCCAGCCGATGAGCGAGCACGGCATGGAAGCCCGGATAGGTTAAAGCCACTTCCAGGCGTGACCGCGCCGCCGGGTCGCGCGCCATAATGGAATCAAGTTCCGCCGCAAGGCGCTTGAAAATCATACCGGCCATCGTGTTTACTACCTCGCCATTGGGCGCCAAGACCGACAGCTATTGTCGGGTATTGGCTGAGGCTTCGCGGGAACATCCTTACATGTCGGTCATATAGTATGTCCCACTACTGTAGTCAAGTTTGACCCCGATTATCACAGCAGCTTAGCCGCCCATAACCCTATGATAACGTCAACCATCTGTCATATCGCGCCAAATCTGGCCTGCCGTAACAACCGGGAAGCTCCCGAAAAAACAGGGCCGATTGGGGCAATGTCTCGCAGAAAAGATAAAGAATCGAGCTGATTAGGCATGCCTGAAGTAATTATGAACGGGCCGGAAGGCCGCCTGGAAGGACGTTATCAGCCGGGCACCACCCCCAACGCCCCCATCGCGCTGATGCTGCATCCGCATCCCCAGCATGGCGGGACAATGAATAATAAGGTGGTCTATGCCCTGTTCCAGAGCTTCCAGAAGCAGGGTTTTGCGGTGCTGCGCTTCAACTTTCGCGGGGTCGGCCGCAGCCAGGGCAAATTTGACCGCGGCGAGGGGGAATTGAGCGATGCCGCCGCTGCCCTCGACTGGCTCCAGACGGTCAATCCCAATGCCAGCCAGTGCTGGATTGCGGGCTTCTCCTTCGGCGCCTGGATCAGCATGCAGCTGCTGATGCGCCGGCCGGAGATCAGCGGCTTCATCTCGGTGGCGCCGCCCGCCAATATCTACGATTTCAGCTTCCTTGCCCCCTGTCCCTCTTCCGGGCTGATGATCCAGGGCGACCAGGACACCATCGTGCCGCAGGAATCGGTGACCAAGCTGGTCAACAAGCTCAGCCATCAGCGCGGCATCAAGATCGATTACAAGGTCATTCCCGGCGCCAGCCATTTCTTCACCGAGCATCTCGATCAGCTGACCCAGGTGGTGGACGATTATCTCAACGTCCAGGTGCCGGAAGTGGCGGCCAAGATCCGCGCCACCCGCTAGGCGCCGACATAGTCTCGGAAGTCGATAATGCCGCGCCGGTTGAGCGCGGCATTATCGTTTAGCGGCTTCGGACAGGGCCGGATGCAACCTGCCGCCAGTCAGCGGCTGCGGCACCCCCGTGGTGCCCGGGAAACTGATCGGCAGGCCGGCCTTGGCGCGGATCGCCATGAAGGCGAAAGCCTGTGCCTCCAGGGCGTCGCCGTCCCAGCCGACGGCCTCGACCGGCTCGACACTGACCTGCAGCATCTCGCGCAGCGCTGCCATCAGCACCGGATTGCGGCGCCCGCCGCCTGTTACCAGCCAGCGCTTGGGGGCTTGCGGCAGCCAGAGAAGCGCCCGGCCCACGCTGGCGGCGGTGAAAGCCGTCAAGGTGGCGGCGCCGTCCGCTGCCGACAATCCTTCCGGCTGGAAAGCCTGAAAGGCGTCCCGGTCCAGCGATTTCGGCACCGGCAGGCCGAAATAGGGATGCCGAAGCCACAGCGCCAGACGCGCCTGGTCGATGCGGCCCGCGCGGGCCAGGGCTCCGTCCAGATCCACCGCTTGCCCGGTATGGCGCAGCGCCCAATCATCGATCAAGGCGTTGGCCGGCCCCGTATCGAAAGCGATCAGGCGCTTGTCGCCTGCTTCGCCGCCGATCCAGGTGACATTGCCGACCCCGCCCAGATTGAGCACCGCCAAGGGTCGCTCGAGGTCGCCCGCCAAGGCATCGTGCAGAATTGGCGCGAGGGGCGCGCCCTGGCCACCGGCAGCGACATCATCCGACCGGAAATCGTTGACCACATCGATCCCGGTGCGCCGCGCCAGCAAAGGGCCGTCGCCGATCTGCCAGGTACGCCGGCGCTCGGGGTCATGCAGGATCGTCTGGCCATGGAAGCCGATGAGCCCGATCTCACGCGGTGACCTGCCGGCCCGGCCGAGCAGCATCTGCACGGCCGCGGCATGACGCTCGGTCAGTTCCCGCTCGACTTCCGCGACCGGCCCGTTGCCGCCCAGGCATTGCCGCAACTGGGCACGGAAGGCATCGTCATAGGACAGGGTCAAGGCCGGGCCGAAAGCGGTGATCCGGTGCCCGTCGCTGCGGATCAAGGCGGCGTCCACGCCATCGCAGGAAGTGCCGCTCATCAGGCCGATTGCCCAGATTTCCGCCTGATCAGCCGTTTCGGCGCCGGATTTGGCCGGTCCGGCCGCCTTGCGTGTCGCGCTCATGCTGCGCCCTTCATTGCTGCCCACAGGTCAATGTGTTACATCACCGCCCGGTTAAGCCGAAGTCCAGCACATTTCTGTCCAATCGACGAGCCGATCATGTTCAAGCCGAAATCCGATTTCCTTCAGGTAATCCTCGAACGCGGCTACCTGCATCAATGTACGGGGTTGGAAGAACTCGACGCCCTGGCCGCCAAGGGGCCGATCACCGGCTATATCGGCTTCGACGCCACCGCCGACAGCCTCCATGTCGGCTCCATGGTGCAGATCATGCTGCTGCGGCGGCTGCAGCAGACGGGCCACCGGGCCATCGCATTGATGGGCGGTGGAACCACCAAGATCGGCGATCCCAGTTTCCGCGACCAGTCGCGTCCGCTGCTCGATGAAGCGGCGATCGACGCCAACCTGAAGGGCATCAGGAAGGTCTTCGACAAGTTCCTGAAATTCGGCAGCGGCCAGCCGGGATCCGGGGCCGACGCCATCATGGTCAACAATGCCGATTGGCTGGAGAAGTTGAACTATATCGAGTTCCTGCGCGATTTCGGCCGCCACTTCTCGGTCAACCGCATGCTGAGCTTCGATTCCGTCAAGCTGCGCCTTGAGCGCGAGCAGCCACTGACCTTCCTCGAATTCAACTACATGATCCTGCAGGCCTACGATTTCGTGGAACTGGCGCGGCGGGAGAAGTGCTGCCTACAAATGGGCGGTTCAGATCAATGGGGCAATATCGTCAACGGCGTTGAGCTTGGCCGCCGGGTCGACGATGCCACTCTCTTCGGCCTCACCTCGCCGCTGATCACGACGGCCTCCGGCGCCAAGATGGGCAAGACGGCGGCGGGCGCCGTCTGGCTCAACGAAGAAAAGCTCTCGAGCTATGACTACTGGCAATACTGGCGCAATACCGAGGATGCCGATGTCGTCCGCTTCCTGAAGCTGTTCACCGATCTGCCCCTCGATGAGATCGCCAAGCTGGCAGAGCTGCAGGGTGCGGAAGTCAACGAGGCGAAGATCATCCTCGCCAACGAGGCGACGCGCTTGTGCCACGGCGCAGAGGCGGCGATCGCCGCAGCCGAGACGGCACGGCGCACTTTTGTCGAAGGCGGTCTCGGTCAGGAACTGCCGACCGTTAAAATCGAAGCGTCGGAATTGACCGCCGGCATTGCCGCTTACGAACTGCTGCGCCGCAGCGGACTGGTCGCCAGCAACGGCGAAGCGCGGCGCCTGATCAAGGGCGGCGGCGCGCGCCTCAACGATGCGCCGATCGATGACGACAATCGCAAGATCGGCATGGCCGACGTCAACGCCGACGGCGTCATCAAGCTCTCCTTCGGCAAGAAGCGGCATGCGGTGGTCCGGGTCGTTTAAGACGTCGGCTAGGACAACGGCCTCGCGCCTGACACACCGCGCCTAGGCGCTCCCTCGATTTACCGGGTTGCGGCTATTTGTCGTTTTGGCGATTTTTTGGCGTCGTCTTTTGCGGTTTTTTCTGGCCGTCGGGACCGCCATCCCCCTCATCGTCCGCGCCGGTGAAGAGGCCGCGCAAGAAGCCCGGCGCCAATGCGGACCAGGGATTCACGTTGATCTTGGGTTCGGCGAGCGAGCCGCTGATGTCGTAAGTGGCGGCGAACAAGCCCTGCCCCTCGCCGCCTTGCAGCAGATTGCCGATCAGCGGGATGTTGCCGAGGATGCTGTTGAAGGCATAGGCCGGGACCAGCGTGCCTTTGACACTGATCTGATTGCGGTCGAGATCGATCCGGCCCGCGGCGGTCAGGCCGATCGAAGGTCCGGCACTGCGAAACCTGCTGACGTCAATGACGCCGCGCGTTTTGGTAAATTTGGCGCTGGCGCCATCGAAGAAGAAACCTTCACCGGTCAGAACATCGACCAGGCCGGTCAGCGAAGCCACCGTCAGGAAGCGCGCGATGAACGGCGTTTTCACCAACCGATAGGAAGTGACCTGCATCTTGCCGCGCAAGGGACGATTCGGCTCGTCGTCCTTGACGGTTCCCGACATGGTCAGGGTGCCGCCCTTGATGGAATCGTAGATGTCGAGCGCCTTGAGCGCACCACCGCCATCCTTCGTCTGCGCCAGCAGGGTATGGGTGCCGTTGCCGGCCGGCCGATAGACCAGCGATAAGCGCTCGCCGCTGGGCAGGGTCCCGCCGACATCGATGATGTCCCACCACATGGGGTCATGGCTGAGCTCAACCGTGACGTTTGTCAGCTGGCGGCCATCGGCGATCCTGACGGTGGATAGATTCGCGGCTTTCAGCGTGAAGGGACGCTGCGGGGTATTTTCCTCGCGCTCGAGTGTCGCATCGTCCTTGGGCGCATCGTCGCTTGCCATATAAGGTTCGGCGTCAAGCTGGCCGCCGCCGACCGAGACGTCGATCCGGTCTCCGGTGAATTTGGCCACCACATCGTTGATACTGGTCTTGCCGTAGGCGGCGCGCCTGATATTGATCTGATCGATACCGCCGCCGGCCTTAAAGGTCAGATTGCCGGCCATGGTGTCGCCCCCCGCGGTCAGCTGGAACTGCGGGATGGACAAGGCCTGGTCGCCCTTCAGTTTGAGCGTCAGCTTGGCATCGGCAGGCTTGCCCGCCTCCTTGCGCCATTTCAGGAAGTCGACCGCAAGTGCCGACTGCGTCAGGTCGAAAGTTGCATCGAGCGTCGCCGTCTTGTCGGAAAAGCGGGTAAAGGTCAGGTCGGCCTTGCCCGGCCCGTCGAGCAAGGGCCGGTAGTCATAGCCAAGCTGCGCCCGCTGTTCCGCGGTTGCCGTGCCGACCGCGTGGATCTGCTCGTCGAAGGGCGCCTTATCGGTGAAATTCTCGGTCCAGTTCACATCGAGCGGAATGCCCGCCAGCTTTGCAGGCCCCGTAACGGTCATGCCGGCCTGCGTCAGCTTGAGCTGCAGGTTGCCTTCTGAGACGTCCTGCCCGAACATCACGTCCTTCAGGCCGATATTTGCCAGCTGTGCCGCGACTGACAGCTTCACCTGGGCGAAGGTCAGATTCTTGGCCGCCGGAAAATCGAACTGCAGATGCGCTGTCGCATCGCCGCTGCTGCTCTGCGGCTTCAATCCCAGTTTCGAGGGATAGCCGAGCCGCGGGTTATCGAGCAGCGTCAGCGCATCCCGCAAGGGACTGGTGAGGTCGCCGCCGACGCTGATGAACTGATCTTCCTGGTCGAGACCGGTGATCAGAACCTTGCCGCCGGTCAATTTGATGGCGCCTGCCTGGCCGGATTTGATATCGGCGGCGAATTGCTTTTCCGTGAAGCTCGCCGTGGCGACCCCATCGGTGATGGGCGGCAGGGGCCGCAGGTAATGAACGGTCAGGCCGCTGGTCTGCATCGTGCCGTTGACCTGCACCTGCGTGTTTTGCGCCGATTCCGGTGGCAGCCGCACATGGATATCGGCCTGCAGGTCGTCGACCATGCCGGCCGGAATGTTTGGCACCAGCCAGGCGCGTGTATTCTCGGCGACCCCGTTCGGCCAGTAGCTGTCCATCAAGGCGGCGTCGATCTTGCTGCCCGCCAGTTTCAGCGTGATCTGCGCCGGGCCGCCGTCGCTGGCAACGCCGTGCAACAGGCCGTCGATCTTGCCCGAGATCTGCAGTTTCGGGCCGTCGATATCGGCGGAGAGGTCAAAAATATCGATCAGGTCGCTGTCGGAATCTAGGCTGCCGATAAGACTGACGGACTGTACCGGAATGGGCTTCTTGGTATGCCCTTGCAGATCGACCACGCCCGGCCCGCCACTCATCTCGAAATGGGCAGGGCCGATCTTGCCGTCCAGGCCGAATTCGGTTTTCAGCCGGCCGCTGAGCCGCATATCCGTGCTGCTGAGCAAGGCCAGGCCGGGCTGCACCAGGCTGACACGCGACACATCGAGATTGGTGACGGCCGCATCGACCTCCACCGTCTGGGTCGCTGCGCGCAAGGTCAGATGGCCGGTCAGGGCGGCGGGCTGGCCGAGATCGGGCGAAACCAGGCTCAAGGTGCCATCGAGCCCTTCAAGGTCGCGGGTGACAGCCACCTGCACCTGCTCGGCGCGCCAGGAGGTGCCGGCACTGCGATCCACCACCAGGACTTTCCCTCCGACAAGCGCGACCTCGGTCAAATAGCCGGTTTGCTTGCGGGGATCCGGCGCGGCCGTCATTTCACCCAGGATTTTGGCGAATATCGCCGATTGGTTGTCGCTTTCCTCGCTCGGCGCATTGTCGCTGTCGCCACCACCGATCTGGCGCGCGCCGAACATCAGCCGGTTGTCGCGGCTGCGCCACAGACGCAAGGAGGCACCGAACACTTCGATCCGGCTGGGCGCGATGATGCCGCGCATCAAGGCGCGGGCGCTGATGGCGATCGAGGCTTCCGGAATGACGGCCAGCTCGCGGCCCCTGCCATCGCGCACATGCAGGTTGACGCTGCGGATGTCAACCGCCCGCTGCCAGCCCGCCCAGGTCAGGATGGCGTCATCGATGCTGATTTTCAGATCCTGGTCAGGATCGTTGACAGCCCGCTCCAGATAGGGGACCAGGAATTGGAGATGGATCGGGCCTTCATGAGTAAGCCGGTAGGCGAGAAAACCCAGCAACAAGGCCAGCCCGGCCAGCGTGGCGGCGCAAATCTCGAGTAGAAATTTGGCGGTGCGGCGGATCAAGCCCGCGCCATCCCGCTATTGCCGGTACCGCCCGTTCCGGTTGCGTCTGGTGCTCTCCAGGATAAGCGGCCCTTGACCCCGAGCGCCGGCTTCAGCAGTGTCGGCTTGGCTGCCCTGTGGTGGCGATGACTGAGGTTGTTTTTGTTCACTGATCCAGGTTCCTCCCCGCCAATGCTGCCGCTGTCTCTACCGCTGCCTGAAGCCAGCGACCGGCGCCAAGCCTATCTCGGCCGCCAGCAGTTCCTGGAAAACATCGCGGCTGACCAGGTCGAACAGCTACCGGACAATAGCGCGGCATTGCTCGATGCGATCTTCGGCAATAGTCCCTATCTGGGCCACTGCCTGCTGGCCGAATCGGCGCTGTTTTTGCAAGTTTTAACCAACGGCCCCGATGCTGTCTTCAGTAAAGTGCTGAAAAGGCTGGAAGAAGAGACCGCCGTCACGCTCGATGATGCAACCGCCATGCGCGCGCTGCGCCGCGCCAAGCGGCAATCCGCCCTGCTGATCGCCACCGCCGACATCGCCAAGTGGTGGTCCCTGGAACAGGTGACCGGCGCCTTGAGCGATCTCGCCGAGACGGCGCTGCAGTCGGCCGTCGGGCTCCTTTTGCGGCAGCTTCATGAAAAAGGCGAAATCACCCTGTCCGACCCGACGCTGCCTATGGTCGACAGCGGGCTCATCGTTCTTGCCCTCGGCAAGCTCGGTGCCCGCGAGTTGAATTACAGTTCCGATATCGACCTGATGATCCTGTTCGACCCCGAGAAGGTCGATTATCGGGGCCGAAAGACCGTCCAGGAATGCTTCGTCCGGCTGGCCCGCAATCTTGTCCGCCTGCTGCAGGACGTGACCGAAGACGGCTATGTCTTCCGCACCGATCTCAGGCTGCGGCCCGATCCCGGCTCGACGCCCTTGGCGATTTCTACCTTGGCGGCCGAGACCTATTACGAAGGCATGGGACAGAACTGGGAACGCGCCGCCATGATCAAGGGGCGGGTCGTCGCTGGTGACGTCATCGCCGGCGCGGAATTCCTGCGCAACCTCCGTCCCTTCATCTGGCGCAAGCATCTCGACTTCGCGGCAATTCAGGACATCCATTCGATCAAGCGCCAGATTCATGCGGTGAAGGGTCACCGCGAGGTCGCGGTCGCCGGCCACAATATCAAAGTCGGGCGCGGCGGAATCCGCGAAATTGAATTCTTCGCCCAGACCCAGCAGCTGATCTGGGGCGGGCGCCAACCGGAACTGCGCGTCTCGGCAACCTGCGACGCGATCGATGTATTGGTCCGGCTGGGCCGCACGCGGCCCGAGGTCGCAGCCGATCTGCGCGCTGCCTACCGCTATCTGCGCCATGTCGAACACCGGCTGCAGATGATCGCGGACCAGCAGACCCAAACCTTGCCGGAGGCGGGTTCCGGCCTCGACCGGCTGGCTCTCTTTTGCGGCCATCGGGACACGGCGGAGTTTTCCCAGACGCTGCTGCATCATCTCGGGCAGGTGGAGGACCACTATGCCGAATTGTTCGAGGAAGCGCCCTCGCTTGGCCGTGCCGGCGATGAATATGCCGGCAATCTCGTCTTTACCGGCACCGAGGACGATCCCGAAACGGTTAAGACCTTGCAGCGGATGGGCTTTCGTGACGGGGCGAATGTTTCGGCCCTGATCCGCGCCTGGCATCACGGGCGCTACCGTGCCACCCGCAGCGCCCGCGCCCGTGAGCTGCTGACCGAATTGATGCCGCAGTTGCTGGATCACTTGGCGAAAACGGCCGATCCCGACATGGCGTTCCGGCGTTTCGATGATTTCCTGCGCGGCCTGCCGGCCGGCGTGCAGTTGTTTTCCCTCCTGCATCTCAACCGCAGCCTGCTCAGCTTAGTCGCCGAGGTGATGGGATCCGCGCCGCTGCTCGCCGACCAGGTCAGCCGTTCGCCGGCCTTGCTCGACAACGTGCTCAGCGCCGGTTTCTTCGAAGCGGTGCCACAGGCGGAAGACCTACGTAGCGATCTCGCCCGGCAATTGGCGCTCGCCAACGATTTCCAGGACAGCCTGGATATTCTGCGCCGCTGGGCCCAGGACCGGCGCTTCCAGGTCGGCGTCAGATTATTGCACAGCGCCGCCCATATCGCCGAGGCGGCGGGCAGCCTCAGCGATATCGCCGATACGTCGATTGCCGCCCTGCTGCCCCTCGTCGAGCAGGAGTTCGCGCGCCAGCATGGCCGGCTGCCGGGGGAGGGCCTGGCCGTGGTCGCGCTGGGCCGCCTCGGCAGCCGTGAAATGACGGTTACATCCGACCTCGATCTGGTGTTCATCTATGACATTCCCGGCGATATCGCCGACTGGGAAACAATCGGCTCCGATGGCACCAAGCCCCTGCCGCCAATCCAGTACTATGCCCGCCTGGCGCAGCGGTTCATCAACGCGGTGACCGCGCTGACCGGCGAAGGCAAGCTCTACGATGTCGACATGCGCCTCCGCCCCTCCGGCAATTCCGGCCCCATTGCCAGCGGCTTGGCACCTTTCGAGAAATACCAGAGCGAAGAGGCCTGGACCTGGGAGCATATGGCGCTGACCCGCGCCCGCGTCATTGCCGGTGCACCGGCCTTGCAGCAGCGTATCGAGACGACGTTGCGGCGGGTGCTGGCGCGCCGCCGCGACGTGCCGAAGCTGCGCGCCGATATTCTCGACATGCGCCAGCGTATCGCTCAGCAATACCGCAGCGACGATATCTGGGACCTCAAATATTACCGCGGCGGCCAGGTCGATATCGATTTCGCCGCCCAGTTCCTGCAACTCCGCTATGCCGCGGATTATCCCGGGATCTTGCAGCGTAGCCCTGCGGCTTGCCTCGCCGCTGCTGCGGATGCCGGCCTGCTGGCGCGCGATATCGCCGCTGAGCTGATCGAGACCGGACAGTACTGGACAAGGCTGCAGCAGATGATCCGCCTCCTGGTGGGCGGCAAGATCGACGAAGCGAAGCTGCCGTTCCCCACCCAGCAGCATCTGGCGGAAATCGGCGGCTGTGCCGATTTCGCCGCCTTGCGCGAGGAAATCGAACGGCGGGCAGCCGTCGCCTTTCGCCATGTCACCAGCTTGTTAACTGGCGAAGCGAGCTGAAATGGCTATCATGCCGCCGCGATAAGGGCGTCGGGAATCGGCGATTGGAACGGAATGCCGACGCCCGACAACATAAACGACAATAGAGGGCAGAGACATGGCATTGAGCGTTGGCGACAAGGCACCGGCCTTCAATATGAAGACCGATGGCGGCGGCAAGGTCTCGCTTTCCGGTTTGAAGGGCAAGACCGTCGTTCTCTATTTTTATCCGAAGGATGACACCAGTGGCTGTACGGCCGAGGCCTGCAGCTTCCGGGACGATCAATCAGCCTTCAACAAGGTCGATGCCGTGGTCATCGGCGTCTCGCGCGACAGCGTCGAGAGCCACGACAAGTTCAAGAAGAAGCACGATCTCAATTTCCAGCTCGGCAGCGACGAGACCGGCAAGGTGACGGAGGATTACGGCGTCTGGGTCGAGAAAAGCATGTATGGCAAGAAATATATGGGGATCGAGCGCGCGACCTTTCTGATCGACGGCAAGGGCGTCATTCGCCAGATCTGGCGCAAGGTCAAGGTGCCCGGCCATGTCGATGAAGTGAAGAAAGCGATCAAGGAACTCTGATACGGCTCTACTCAATAAGATAGAGGGCGATTCACGTTTTTGATGGAAGCAAGCTTGCTTCCATCAAAAAAACGATCGCACCCTAGAAAACTAACCGCCTCCGTCCTTACCGAAGATTCTTGACCATCAGAATCCATTCTCCAGGTTCATCCGATCCGGGGAACGGGGAAAAGGGACGTCGATCCCATTCTTCGAAACCGGTCTGCCGATACAAATTATAGGCTTTCGGGTTAAAGCTGCCGACCATAAGCGTCAGGCGATCTTTCTGCATGGCCCGCGCACAGGCTTCCGCTTCAGCGAGCAGCAATTTTCCGAAGCCCTTACCCCGTTGTTCAACGTAGATGGCTGCAGCCGACATGTACCACGTGCCGGCGGCCATCGTTTTCAGTTCATTTAACGTTCTGACAACTTCCGGAGGAGGCGCTGCCGGCCCGGTCGGCGCGGGTATGATATACCCGTTCAACGCGCCGACGATCCGTCCCTCGTGCTCGGCGACGCGCCAGTTCCGGAAATGTATGAACTGACTTTCGTCATTACGAATAATATTCCTGCCGACTTCGAAAGCCGACTGGCCAGAGGATGCCATCTGCCCCCACAAGAATGACGTAAGGCGACGCGTCGCCATATCGGCCAGAAGAGCCAGATGGGCACAATCGTCTTCACGACACGACCGGAAGAGAATGGACTGAGATACGGATGTGGAAGGCATATTCGCTCCGAGGCTCGACGACGGCGGAAACAAAAACCTGCCAACCGAGAGGTGGCAGGTGACGGAAACTCTAGGACGATAGAAGGGAAGCTAATTTCCTTGAGAGCCCCATCGTCGCGGAATCAACACATCACGCTGCGCGATCATGCAGCGTCGGCGTCGAATGATACCTACTCGGCAAATCTCGAAATCCATATCGCAAACATGGCGGGAGTTGTTTTGGCCGTCAACGCATTGTTTCGTCCCGCGCCCCGAGGGAAAGGAACACCTTTGCCGATGCTCGGAAGCGGCTTACGCGCTGAGATTTTCCCTCCGCCCCGCCTTCTAGCGATCAATGACCGATTCTGGCGAACAGAAGCAATTAGGACTACGGCCACCATTCCCTGGATTCCCTCCATGCCGCCGCTATGATGCGGCGCCATGGAAAGCCTGAAAGAAGCCGCCCGCACCATCCTGCTCAGCGCCGAACCGGCGGAGAAAGTCCGTCATTCCGGTCTCGTGGCGGCCGCTTGGCATCAGGGTGACCTGCCTCTGGGCGGCGCCGTGGGCATGCCGGACCGCCCCGCCCGACCTGCACAGCCCGTGCTGCTGCGGCCGGGCGATATGCCGCGGCGCAAGGTCGGCGGCAGCGTTGAAAAGCGCGTCGCGCTGCTGCATGCCCTGGCCCATATCGAATTGAATGCCATCGACCTTGCCTGGGATATCGTTGCCCGCTTTGCCGGCCCGGACCTGCCGCGCGGCTTCTATGACGACTGGGTCAAGGTCGCGGCCGAAGAGGCAGTGCATTTCGATCTCATCTGCCAGCGCCTGGCCGCGCTGGGAGCGGCCTATGGCGACCTGCCGGCCCATGACGGGCTGTGGCGGGCGGCATCGGATACCGCCCATGACGTCCTCGCCCGCCTCGCCATCGTGCCCCTGGTCCTGGAAGCGCGCGGCCTCGACGTGACACCGACGATGATTGCCGATCTGAACCGCATCGGTGACGCGGAAAGTGCCGCCGTCCTGCAACGCATCTATGACGACGAGATCGGCCATGTTGCCTGCGGCAGCCGCTGGTTCAACGCGGTTGCCCGCCACCGCGGCTTAGAGCCGGCCGAGGCCTGGCAAAATCTCGTGCGGCAGCATTTTCGCGGAACTCTGAAGAAGCCCTTTAATCGCGCCGCGCGCGATGAGGCTGGGTTGCCTGTCGATTTCTATGAACCGATCGCCGGCTGAGGGCGTGGGCCTCAACCGGCGATCGTCCATGGTCGACCGTCGAGAGAGAAGACGGCCGGCGCGTCCACACGTGGGGTGAAATCGCTAGGTGACTTCACCCCACGTGCTGCGGTCCTGCGTTACTGCACGGATTCACCATGCAGGCCGAGATCGAGCCCATCCCTCTCGATTTCCTCGGAAACCCGCAGACCGACAATCAGGTCGATCACCTTCAGGATGATGAAGGTGCCGATACCGGAATAGATCAGGGTCAACAGCACGCCCTCGACCTGGATCAGGATCTGGCCGCCATTGCCGTCGATCAGACCGACCGGGGCGTCACCGCCCTTGACGGCCTTGGTAGCGAAGACACCCGTCAGGATGGCACCGGCGATGCCGCCGACGCAGTGCACGCCGAAGACATCGAGCGCATCGTCATAGCGGAAGATGTTCTTGACGGTGGTCGAGGCAAAGAAGCAGATCACGCCGGCGGCGAGGCCGATGATCAGAGCACCCGTCGGGTCGACGAAGCCGGAAGCCGGGGTGATCGCGACGAGGCCGGCAACGGCACCGGAGATGATGCCGAGGACCGAGGGATGCTTCTTGAAGATCCACTCGACGATCATCCAGGCGAGGCCAGCGGCGGCCGTGGCGATCTGCGTCACGGTCATCGCCATGCCGGCGAGGCCGCCCGCGGTCAGCGCCGAGCCAGCATTGAAGCCGAACCAGCCGACCCACAGCAGGCTGGCGCCGATCACGCTCAGCACCAGGTTATGCGGCGTGAAGGCAACCTTGCCATAGCCCATGCGCTTGCCCAGAACCAGGCAGGAGACGAACCCGGCGATACCGGCATTGATATGCACGACGGTGCCGCCCGCGAAATCCAGGATGCCCTTATTGAACATCCAGCCGGTCGAACCCCAGACCATATGCGCGATCGGCGAATAGATCAGGATCGACCAGGCCGCCATGAAGATCATCATGGCGCTGAATTTCATACGGTCGGCAAAAGCGCCGGTGATCAGTGCCGGCGTGATGATCGCAAAGGTCATCTGGAAGCACATGAAGACCGATTCGGGAATGGTGCCGGACAGGGCGTTGACGTCCATCCCCTTGAGGAAGAAGCGAGAGAAATCGCCGATGAAAGCGTTGCCGCCGACGAAAGCCAGGCTATAGCCGCAGATCATCCACAGCACCGTCACCAGGCAGGTGATGGCAAAGGACTGCATGATGATGGTCAGGACATTCATCTTGCGGACCATGCCGCCATAGAACAGCGCCAGGCCCGGAATGGTCATCATCAGCACCAATGCGGTCGACGTCATCATCCAGGCGGTATCGCCACTGTTGAGCGTCGGCGTCGATTGCGCCAGGGCCGGCAGGGCCGGCATCATGAAGGCGGCTGCCAAGGCCGCTAGAGCGATCCTACTTCCCCGCCGCGACGCGCTCTGCCCAGCAGCGAGCGCCTCCTGTCGCGTCCCAAGTGCAAACCCCATAAAAGCCTCCGTTGGTTTTTCTTAATGTGCACTGCAGCATCACAGAGCAAGCAATGTGCCAAGTCGAAACCGGCGCTTTTACGGCGTTTTGAACAGCAGAACGGTAATGATTGCCTATTTTTTAGTCATTTTTAAAAACAGACGGGGCGAACGCATATTTTATATGCACGCATCCAAGCAAAAGGGCGGCTCCCCCGGAGCCGCCCTTTCTTCTTCACGCCGACCTTCTTCACGCCAACGGATTGCGGAGGCCCTTAGGCCTTCTCGCCCTCCCCGCCGTGGATCTTGGCGGCCAAGGAAGCTGACAGGAAGCGATCGATATCGCCGTCCAACACCCCACCGGTGTCGCTGGTTTCGACCTCGGTGCGCAGATCCTTGACCATCTGATAAGGCTGCAGGACATAAGACCGGATCTGGTGGCCCCAGCCGATATCCGACTTGCTGGCCTCGACCGCCTGGGCGGCCTCTTCCCGCTTGCGCAGTTCCAGCTCGTAGAGCCGCGCCTTCAGCATGTCCATGGCCATGGCCCGGTTGCGATGCTGTGAGCGGTCGACCTGACAGCTCACCACCACGCCGGTCGGCATATGGGTGATACGGATGGCGCTGTCGGTCTTGTTGATGTGCTGGCCGCCGGCGCCCGAGGCGCGGAAGGTGTCGACCTTCAGATCCTTGTCGAGGATCTCGACATTGATGTTGTCGTCAACCACCGGATAGACCCAGACCGAAGAGAAGCTGGTGTGGCGCCGCGCATTGGAATCGTAGGGCGAGATCCGCACCAGGCGGTGCACGCCGGACTCCGATTTCAGCCAGCCATAGGCATTATGGCCCTTGATCTCGATGGTGGCCGATTTCAGACCAGCTTCTTCGCCGGGGCTCTCTTCCAGCCATTCGACCTTATAGCCATGCTGCTCAGCCCAGCGCGAATACATGCGCATCAGCATCAAGGCCCAATCCTGGGCCTCTGTGCCGCCCGCACCCGCATGGACTTCGAGATAGCAATCGTTCTGGTCGGCTTCACCCGAGAGCAGGGATTCCAGCTCGCGCTTGGCGACCTCGGCCTTCAAGGCCAGCAGATTGGACTGCGCCTCGTCGATGCTCGCCTCGTCGCCTTCCATCTCGCCCAGTTCGGCGAGGGTCAGCGAATCCTCGAGCTGGCGCTCCATGGCGCGGTGGGCCGCAATCGAATCACTGAGCCGGGTCCGCTCCTGCATGATCTTCTGGGCTTTTTCCGGCTTATCCCAGAGCTGCGGATCTTCGACCAGGGAATTTAATTCGTCGAGACGACGTAGCGCGTTATCCCAGTCAAAGATGCCTCCTCAGCAGGGCCAGGGAAGCACGAATGTCCCCCGCCGCCGCCTCGATTTCAGCGCGCATGGCTAACCTCAAAGCAAAATGGTCCGATTTGCCGGATACATGCGCGATGTGGCCGCTCCCGTCAAGTCATGGGCTTCTCTTCCAAACATTCAGCAATTTCCAGAAATTCGCGCAGTTGTCAGGGCGGCGGCTCGTCCCGTAACCTCGGGCCATGGCGAAATCAGCAACACAGCGGCTCCGCGACATCTGCCTGGCCCTCCCCGAGGCCGCCGAACGGGAGACCTGGGGCGACCTCACCTGGCGCGTGCGCGAAAAGATCTTCGCCATGCAGCGCCAGGACGACGGCCGCCTCTCTGTCTGGTTCAAGGCCCCGCCCGGCAGCCAGATGGTGCTCGTGGGCGCCGATCCCGACCGTTTCTTCGCCCCGCCTTATGTCGGTCCGAAAGGCTGGGTCGGCATGCGGGTAGACAAGAAGCCGGATTGGGCGGAGGTCGCGAGCCTGCTACGCCGCAGCTATCGCCTGGTTGCACCGAAGAAGCTCGGCACGCTGGTGGGATAGCCTCCCTTTCCGGCGAATGCCTGCTTTCTCCCTCAATACTGAGGCCGCCATTGCCGCCCGGATATCTCGATCCTCGACAGGCGGCAGCGCAGATGCTTTCGACGATTTACCCGGGAGATTAGTCCTGGCTTACCTCGTGATGGAGCTGGCGATAGGCGCTGACCAGTCGATCGAGACTGAACGCCCGATTTCGGCCACTGGGATTGGGTAGAACCCATACCGCGGCACCCCCGAAGGGCATCGGCTGAGCCCCCCAGGCGACGTCCCTTTGGCCGGACAATGCGGAATAGGCTGACTTGCCGAGAAAAGCGACGAAACGCGGCGCATAATGTTTGATCTTTTGTTCGAACCGGGCTGCCGCTGCAGCGAACTCCTTTAGCGATAACTGATCCGCCCGCGCCGTCGGCCGCTCTACCACCGTTGTCAGGCCGCACTGATATTCAAGGACTGTCCGATCGTTCTCCGGAAGAATTTCTTTCGGTGTAAAGCCTGCCAGATGAAGCACACGCCAGAAGCGGTTGCTTCTGCCGACAAAATGATGCCCTGCAGCGGCCGCGGACAGTCCGGGATTGATTCCGCAGAACAGCACTGAGAGCCGATCAGCTATGATATCCGGCAGCGTGTCAGCCATATATGCCTCTCAATTCCGGCAAAGCCAGCTCGGCGGTCACCCGCAGATGACCTTAACGGCCTTGCGTGCAAGCTCCCTCAGTTCTGCTCGAGGCGTGCCGGCACGCGCCCGAACGGCGAGCGTGTGCATCGTGGCAGTTGCAAGGAGAGCGAGTGCCGCCGGATCCGCATCGTCCCGGATCTCACCTTTTTCGCGCGCTGCCCGAAAACGCGCTTCAAAACCGGCATCGAAGGTCCGCACTCCGGCCGCGACACTGTTCCGAATCTCGCGATCTTCCAGCGCTTCCGTTACTGCAGTACCGATCACGAAACAGCCGCGGGGGCGGCCATTGCCTGAAAAATAGATCGATAGCGCCCCCTCGTAAACGCGCATCAATGCCTCGCCCAAAGGAAGATCGTCAGCGAGCGCCTCATGCATTGCCGCGAAGGCCAACTGCCAATAATGCGCAAGTGCCTCGAGATAGAGTGCGCGCTTATCGCCAAATGCCGCATAAAGGCTCGGCTTGTTCATGCCGGTCGCGGTCGTGATTTCCTCAAGTGACGTCCCGGCATAGCCGGCCCTCCAGAAGGTATCCGCTGCCCGCTTGATCGCTACCTTGGGGTCATAGGAGCGCGGTCGACCGCGACGTCCGGGCTCCGTGTCACTCTTTTTTTGTACCATTTAGTAAAAAACCTTGACTGATGGCGTATGGAAACATATTTGTCCTTCACAGTACAAAAATCAATAGAAAGATAGCCCAATGCAGTCCAATCTCTCCGGCACAAATGTGCTTGCAGGCCACCATGACGGTGGCCGGCCGGGATTCGGCGCCTTCGGCCGCGTCCGGGCCCGTACCATCCCGACACCTTCGTCCTATAGCGCCCACGCCTGGACTATGTCATTCCGGTGGAAACCCTTGGACGTGTCTTTCCGCCTGTCGGTTGCGCGGAAGATCAGCACGCTCGCTATGCAAAGCCCGCCAGGCCGAGCCGTCGGTCGCCGCCATCTGACGACTAACCGGCTTTCACGGATGTCGGATTCATGCCCGCTGTCACGGCAGGTGATATGATGGATACGCATTTTGAAGGCGTGATGAATGAGCCCACAGCCGAGTTGGAGATCGCCGCGCCGCGCAGGACATTGAGGCAGCGGCTGCGCTGGCCCCTGATGGCCGCCTTCCCGATCCTGCTGGCTATCGCAGGTGCTGCCGCCTATATCGCGGAGGAGCCTTACGTCTCCACCGATGACGCCTTTGTCCGAGCGGCAAAGGATTCGATAAATGCCCGGGTTTCCGGCCAGGTGGTCGAAATCGCCGTCATTGACAATCAGCGTGTCCGCAAGGGCCAGTTGTTGTTCCGGATCGATCCGGCACCCTATCAGATCGCCGTCGAACAGGCAGCGGCCGACCTGGACAGGGCGCGCATCGAGATCGACACGCTCAAGACGAAATATCGCCAGCAACAGGCTGAATTGCGATCGGCCGAGGACTCCGCAAGCTTTGACAAGCGAGAATACGATCGCAAAGAGGCCTTGATTGTCTCCGGTTTCACCTCGCGCGCGGTGCTTGAGCGGGCCGAGACGGACCTCAAGGTCGCCCACCATAATATTACGTCGATCGAACAACAGATCGCCAATACCGTCGCCGCCCTGAACGGCGATCCGAACATCGAGGTTGATCGCCACCCGACCGTGCGCGTGGCCCAGGCCCGCCTCGACCGGGCGAAACTGGATCTTTCCTACGCCGAGGTGGTGGCGCCGGATGACGGCATTGTCACCAAGGTCGATGATCTGCAGGTCGGCGACTACGTCAGCCCGGGCGCCGCCGTGTTCTCGCTGCTGTCGAGCCGGCAGGTCTGGATCGAAGCGAATTTCCGCGAAACCGGCCTTACCCATATGCGTGCCGGCCAGGCAGCGACGATCGACGTCGATGCCTATCCCGGCCACACCTTCAAGGCACATGTGGTCAGCATGAGCCCCGGCACCGGATCGGACTTCGCGGTTCTGCCGCCGGAGAATGCAACCGGCAACTGGGTGAAGGTGGTCCAGCGTCTGACCGTGCGCCTCGAACTCGACGCCGTCGATCCGTACCGGCCGCTCTTCTCCGGCATCAGCGTGACGGCGCGGGTCGATACCGGCTATCGCCGCAGCCTGCGCCACCCGTTCCAGGCGGTGGCGGAGGCGACCCCGTGAACGCCGACGCCGCCCCCGCATCGGGCATTGCCGGGCCTGGCACCGCCGGCCATCGCGCCATCACGATCGCCGCCTTGATGGCGACCTATATGCAGGCGGTCAATATCTCCATACCCAACGCAGCCTTGCCGCACATGCAGGGTGCGCTGTCGATGGCCAATGACGAGGTAGGCTGGGTCTTTTCCGCCTATATAGCGGCGGGCGTCATCCTGCTGCCGATGACGCGCTGGCTGGCGGGGCGCTTCGGCCGCAAGACGGTCTATCAGTTTTCCATCGCCGTCTTCGCGCTCGGCCTCGTGCTCAATGCCCTGGCGACGACGACCCTTCAGTTCGTCTTCGCCCGGATCATCCAGGGGCTTGCGGGCGGCCCCCTCGTGCCGCTGTCCCTGGCGATCCTGCTCGACGTGCTGCCGCCGGCACGCCACCCCCGGATCAATCTGGCAATGGCGGTGGTCGGCCTGCTCGGCATCTGCACCGGTCCCGGCATCGGCGGCTGGCTCAGCGAATATCACGGCTGGCCTTCGATCTTCTATTTCAGCCTGCCGATGACGGGCTTCATCTTCCTGACGATGGCGCTCTTCCTGACCGAGAAGAAGCCGGCGCACAACCCACCCTTCGATTTCTTCGGCCTCGCAACCATCTCGCTCGGCATGACCGGTCTGCAAATGCTGCTCGATCGCGGCGAGCGCCTGGAATGGTTCGCCTCGGTGGAGATCTGGGCGGAAGCTCTCGCCGCGGCAGCGGGCTTCTATCTTTTCATCGTGCACATCCTGACGGCGGAGAGGCATTTCCTCGATAAGGCGCTGTTCAAGGATCGCAATTTCGTCCTCTCGACGATCATGTTCTTTGCCCTCGGCTTCGTCCTGTTGCCGACCCTCGCTTTGACATCGCCGATGCTGGAGGAATTGCTCGGTTATCCGGTGGACACCACGGGTTATATGACGATTCCGCGCGGCATCGCCTTGGTCGGGACGCTCGTGCTGATGAGCTTTGTTCCGGCCCGGATCGACAACCGCTTGCTGGTGGTGGGCGGCATGGCGCTTGTGGTCTACGCCAATTGGCGGATGCTTGGCTATTCACCGGCAATGGATTGGCGTCCCGTGGCGACGATCGGCTTCATTCAGGGTACCGGGCTAGGTATCCTGATGCCGGCTCTCACGAAGACGGCATTCGGCACGCTGGATCCGGTCTTCCGCCCGGAAGGCACCGCGCTTTTCAACCTGTCGCGCCTTTATGGCAGCACGATCGGCATCGCGGTCGTCCAGCTCTTCTTCTATAACAACACCCAGGCCATGCATCTGGCGCTCTCCAAGAACCTCACGCCGTACCGCGCCGCCGTCCATGATGTCGTTGGACATGGCGCCACTACCCTGTCGCGGCAGGCACTGGCCGGACTCAACGAAGCGATCACCGGGCAGGCGGCGATCATCGCCGTCATTGACCAGTTCAAGATCCTGATGATCGTCATGCTGATCGCAAGCCCGCTCGTTCTGTTTCTCCGCAAGCCCCAACCGACCAATCTTCGCGCGACCCGCTGATGGCGTCGTGACCGCCATTTGGCGGTGATGCGGCACGAGCCCCACGCAAAGGAGAGCAAACATGACACCCCAGGATGCACTGCGCTATACGAGGATTCCTCTTAACCACGGATTCGGCACAATTCCGGCAGTCGGATTCGGCACGCTGATTCCCGATCCTGGTGCCACCAAAGAAGCGACCAGAACCGCCTTGGAAGTCGGTTTCCGCAATCTCGATTGCGCCGAACGCTACCGCAACGAAACAGCGGTGGGCGCGGCGATGCAGGAAGCATTCAATGCGGGAATGGTCCAGCGCAAGGACCTCTTCGTGACCACGAAGCTATGGAACACCAATCATCGCCCGGAGCGGATCAAGCCTGCCTTCGAGGCAAGCCTCAAGCGGTTGCAACTCGATTATATCGATTGTTATCTCATTCACACCCCTTTCGCCTTCCGGCCGGGTGAAGAGTTCCATCCGGTCAATGAGCAAGGTGAGGTAGCGTATGATTCCGGGGTGACGCTGGTGGAGACCTGGCGGGGACTGGAACAGCTCGTGGAGGACGGCCGGTGCGGGGTGATCGGCTTGTCGGATATCACCTTGGACAAGCTGCGGGAGATCGTCTCGGCCGCACGCATCAAGCCATCCGTTGTGCAGGTTGAATCCCATCCGTATCTGCCCGAATGGGAGCTGCTCGATTTCTGCCGGCAGCACGGGATCGTGCTGCAAGCCTTTGCAGCACTGGGGCATGCCATGGAGCCCAAGTTACTGGATGATCCGGTCATTACGGCGATCGCGGAACGGGTCCACAAGACACCTGCGCAAGTTGCATTGGCTTGGGCTGTGCAGCGCGGCACCACCTTCCTGACAACGTCGGTCAAGCCGCATCGCATCCGGGAGAATTTCGAGATTTCGACCCTGCCCGAAGACGCCCTGCAAGAGATTCACGAGCACATCACGACAAGCGTGCGATTCAACACGGTGGTGGCGACCGGCGTCCCTGGGTTTATTCCGCGGCCAGCACAAAAATGAATGCATGGCCGCCGGACGTGTCGATAGGCGGCCTTGGCTGAAGGTACAAGATGACAAACGACCGGCATCCAAGAGACGGGTTTTCTCTTATAGCAAATGCGCTGGCAGACCCTAGGCGCTACGCGATCCTCAGGCAGATCGCCGAGTTGAACGCTCCAGTCGGTTTTTCAACGCTGCGCAAAGAGCACGATATCGGGGCGCCGACCATGTCGCATCACCTCAAGCTTCTTGCCGAAGCGGAACTCATCGAAGTGAAGCGACGGGGCAAGCGGACCGAGGTACTTTTGCGTCCCGAAATTCTCGAACGGTATCTCCGGGACATAGAACATCAATTGCGGCTTGGCTAGAGCGCTGCCCGCAGATGGCGCCGTTATCCCGCTCTTGGCAGCAAGCCGGCTCAGGTTCGAGCATGGCAGCGAAGAGAGGGTGCGGCCGATCAATCTAGGTCTTTTCCTTCTTCGCAACCTCGCCGCCAGCCTCGCGCCAGGCACTGAAGCCGCCGCCGAGATGCGCGACATTGGCAAGGCCCATATCCTGTGCCGTCTTGGTCGAGAGCGCCGAGCGCCAGCCGCTGGCGCAATAGAAGACGAAGCGCTTCGCCTCACCGAAGACCGGTTTGAAGTAAGGGCTCTCCGGATCGATCCAGAATTCCAACATGCCGCGCGGACAATGAAAGGCGCCGGGAATCTGGCCGTCGCGTTCGAGTTCGCGCGGATCACGCAGATCGACGAAGAGGATGGATTGATCGCCCTTGAGCTTCAGCGCCTCGGCCACCGGTAGCGTGGTGATTTCGGCGTTGGCCTCGCCCAGCAGTTGCTTGTAGCCCTTCTTCATCACCGCCTCCCGTTCAGATGGAAGCAAGAACGGCACCCGAAGGTGCCGTGCCGCCGTGATCAATCAATAAAGACCGCCGCTGCTGTCATTGCCCGGGGCCGCCGGTTGCGGCTTTGGCGTGAATGTCTGTCCCGCCGGCTGTTGCGTCAGGCCGGTTGCCGGTACCGCCGGCTGGCCATTATCGAAGGCTTTCGCGCCCGGCTGCGGCACGCCCCCCTGCTGGGTCGGCTGCTGGTCGGTGCTGACGGCCGTACCATCAGTCGTGGCACCGGTGGAATCGATAATGGTGGTGGGACTATCGGTCGGACCGCTATTGCCATTGCCGACGGGGATGATGCTGCCATAGCCCGCATCCTGGCCGTAATTGGTGCTGCCCTCGATGATCTGCTGCTCGCCGGTCGGTTCGGTACCCGGCTTGAAGGCTTCCAGGATGACCGGACCCTCGTCATTTCCCGTCGCACGCTCGCCGGTCTTGTAATCGACACGCACCAGGCGGACACCGGCCGGCACGCGGAAGGGTGTTGCCGGCTTGTCCTTCAGCGCTTCCGTCATGAAGTCACGGAAGACCGGCGCCGAAAGCAAGCCGCCGGTCGCCTGCTTGCCAAGCGAACGCGGCTGATCGAAGCCCAGATAAACACCCGCCGCCAGATCGGGCGAGAAGCCGACGAACCAAACGTCGCGACCGTCATTCGTGGTACCGGTCTTGCCGGCCAGCGGCTTGCCGACGGCCCGGACGGCCGAGCCCGTGCCGCGCTGCACGACGCCTTCCATCATCGAGACCATCTGATAGGCATTGATCGGATCGAGCACCTGCGGCCTTGTATCGGGAACTTCCGGCGGCTGCTGGCCGGTATAGCTGGCGGCGACGCAACCATTGCAGGCGCGGTCGTCATGCCGATATGCCGTCCAGCCCTGATTGTCCTGCACCCGGTCGATGAAGGACGGCGTGATCTTCTTGCCGCCATTGACGATCATCGAATAGGCCGTCGTCAACCGCAGCAAGGTGGTCTCGCCGGCACCGATGGACATGGCCAGGGTCTGCTGCATGTTGTCGATCACGCCGAGGCGCCCGGCCATTTCGGCGATCTTCTGCATGCCGATGGTCTGCGCCATGCGGATCGTCATCAGGTTGCGAGAATGTTCGAGGCCCTGACGCATGGTGGCGGGACCGAGGAAATCCTTTTCGAAGTTCTCCGGCTTCCACAGCGGCAGGCCCGGTCCCTGGTCGATGACGATCGGCGCATCGAGGATCACAGTCGACGGCGTGAAACCCGCCTCAAGTGCCGCGAGATAGACGATCGGCTTGAAGGACGAGCCCGGCTGACGATAGCCCTGGGTGGCGCGGTTGAACTCGCTGAGCTTATAGGACCAGCCACCGGTCAAGGCGAGGACGCGGCCGGTATGCGGATCCATGGCGATGAAGGCACCGCTGATTTCCGGCACCTGGCGCAAGGTATAGATCACCGGCCCGCCCGCCGTCTGCGTGGCATCCGCCGGCAACTTCGTCGGCGGCGTCCCATCGGCGGCCCCGGCCTGGTCTTCCTTGGCAGCTGCTTCGGCCGGTTCGACCGCGATGATATCACCGACCTTGAAGACATCCTCCGCCGACTTGATCGCGGGGCCGATATGGCTGGTGCCGTCCTTGTCGACCGTGCGCCGCCGTGCCCATTTCAAGGTACTGGTCGGAACGCGGCCCTGCGACCCGTCCTGCAGACCGATCTGCGCCCCATCCTTGTCGGCCGCCAGCACGATCGCCGGCTTCCAGTCATAGAGCCAGGGCATCGGCTCCAGATGAGTCATGGTCTGCTGCCAGTTATCGGTGGTTTCGATATGCCGCAGCGGGCCGCGATAGCCCTGGGTGGTATCGTAGCTGACGAGATGCTCGCGCAGCACCCGGTCGGCGATATCCTGGAGATGCGGATCGAGCGACGTGCGGACGCTGAGGCCCCGCTTATAGAGGCCGTCGTCGCCGTATTTCGCAATCAGCTCGCGCCGCACTTCCTCGGAAAAGTAATCGGCCGGCACCACTTCGGTGGCACCGCGGTCATGCTGCTCCAGCTTCTCCTGCTTGGCGGCTTCGCCCTCGGCCGGTTTCACGTAGCCATCTTCCACCATGCGGTCGATGACCCAGTCGCGGCGTGCTTTCGAGGCCTGATAGTTGCGCTTGATGTTGTAGGTATTGGGGGCCTTCGGCAGCGAGGCGAGATAGGCGCATTCGCCCACCGTCAGCTCGTCGAGCGACTTGTTGAAATAGTTGAGCGCAGCTGCCGCGACACCGTAATTGCCGGAGCCGAGATATATCTGGTTGAGATAAAGCTCGAGGATACGGTCCTTGGTGAAAGCCTTCTCGATCCGCAGCGCCAGTATCGCCTCGCGGACCTTGCGGCCATAGGAGACTTCATTCGACAGCAGGAAGTTCTTCGTCACCTGCTGGGTGATGGTCGAAGCGCCGATCGGGCGCCGATCGCGGCCGTAATTGAGGGCGTTGATCCAGGCGGCCTTGACCATGCTGGGCACGTCGATGCCGGGATGCGTATAGAAGGACTTGTCCTCGGCCGCCAGGAAGGCGTTGATCACCCGTTTCGGGATCACCTTGATCGGCACGAAGACGCGGTTCTCGATTGCGTATTCCTGCATGAGGCGGCCGTCGCCGGCATGGACGCGGGTCACCACCGGCGGGTCGTAGCTGGCCAGTTGGTAGTAGTCAGGCAAACCCTCTGAGAAGTGCTGATAGACGAACCAGCCGGCAATCGCCGCGCTGACGACAAGCACCATGACGAGCCCGAGGAAAAAGGACAGGAGACGCGAAAAACGCATAATGAATAAGCTGCCGCCCGGTTAAGTGCCGCCGAAGATAAGATATTGATTTTGGCCTTATCCAAGCCATGCCGCAAGATCAAGGCAATTTTATGATACGGCCTTACGGCCGACGGGCGCCAATGTGCCGCAGTTCCAGCAAAGAAAACAACCGCGCCGGAGGGACCGGCCAGGGAAATAAGCGTGCCTGGCGAGCCGTGCCGGGAGGCAGAGACCCGCGCTCGCCGCGAAAAACCGGGTTATCCAGCGCTGATGAGCGTCCTGACCGGCTCCCGGTTGCTGAAATAGTCGTCGATCGCGCGGCGGATCGACTTGGCCAAGCGGCTCTGGTGCTGCTTGTCGGTCAGCAGGGCCTGATCCTTTGCACTGGAGATATAGCCCATTTCGATCAGCACCGATGGCACGTCCGGAGCCTTCAAGACAGCAAAGCCCGCCGAACGATGGCTGTGCTCCAGCATCAGGGTGTCGCTTTTCAGCTCGGAGACGAGATCGACCGCAAAGGTATTGGACTGGTTGATGGTGTCACGTTGGGCGAGATCGATCAGGATGTCGGTGACCATGCCGCTTTGCTTGGAAAGATCGACGCCGGCGATGATATCGGACTTGTTCTCCTGATTGGCGAGATCGGCGGCCTCCGCGTCCGAGGCGGTTTCGGACAAGGTGTAGACCGAAGCGCCCCGCATCAACGGATCATTGTGCGAATCGGCGTGCAGCGAGATGAATAGATCGGCGCCGCTGTCGCGGGCGACCTTGAAGCGGTCGCGCAGCGGAATATAGATGTCGCTCTCACGCGTCAACTTGACCCGGTAGCGTCCCGTGGCCAGCAATTCCTTCTTGAGCGTCAGCGCAACCGCCAGCGTGACATTCTTCTCCATGACACCGTCGCCGAGCGCGCCGGGATCCACGCCGCCATGGCCGGCATCGATGACGATCATCGGCTTGTCCGGTGTCTTGGCCTTGGATTTCCCCGCTTTGCTTGCGGAAACGGCCCGGCTGCCTGAAGTTGCCTCGCTCGCCTGAGCGGAAGCCTGAGCGGAAGCCTGGGCGGAAACGGGTTGGGCCGCCCCGGGAATGGCATTCGCCGGCTGGGCGCCGGATGGCCCAGCGGCTTGCAGATTGCCGCTTTCTGCCCGCGCCAGGCTTTCGGGGGCCGACGCGTTTTTGACAACATTCTTGCCCGGGTCCTTGGCGCCCCCGGAAGCGGCGACTGGTTTCGCAGCGGCCCCCAGATCTGTTTCACCGCGCGCCGCGTTCATGTCCGGCGAGCCCGTGGGGGGCGTGCCAGTGCGGACCGCAACCTGGAAATCGGCCGGCGAAATCGGGCGCAAGTCAATCACCAGCTCCGATTGCCGCAGACCGATCTCGGCCACCGCCGCGGGTTGCTGCAGGTCAATGACGACGCGGGAGGTGCCGACCTTGAACAATCCATAGCGCAATGCGGCCACAAGGCCTGTTCCCTGCAATTTATGTCCGGCTGCCACCCGCCAATCGACTTCGTCCAGGTCGATGACGATTCGGTCTGGATTAGGCAGATAGAAACTGCGGAAATGCAGGTTATCTGTCAGCTGCAGCTCGATCCGCGTGGTATCGCCCGCCGCACCGACGCGCGCGTCCGTCACCACCGGCTTCGCCCAGGCGGAAACCGGCATCAAAACGAGAAACAGCAGGAAGAGGCGCCCCAGCCCCGGCATTGCGTGTCGACTCCAAAATGGTTTCTTAAATATATCTACTAACCCCATGTGAATCAACATAAATACTGAATCATCATTCGGCGTCGCCGCGCCAGCCGGCAAGCATTCGTTAACCATCCGGGATTTGCCATTGTCTTTGTCCCCCCGGCTCTTTATTCTCCGGCTGTGGTCACAAACTTGTCTTTGCATTCAACCGGAAGAAGGTCCGGTGCATGTCAGGGCAAGAGCGGGCTATAGAGTTTTCCTTGGTACGACGCAGCGCGCCGCTGAGCTTGATCACGGCGCACCGGATCAGGGGGAACCGATCGGCAGGAGATCGCGCCGACCCGTCTGCCGTCTGAGGGGTTCGCCCCCGGCGGTTCGTTCTGGTTCGATGATCGACCGCCAACCGTCACAGGTAAGAATGACCTACGTCTGGAATTCATTAACCCGTTCCGCGCCGCCGTCCGCTTCTTTTGCGGATGACGCTTGGCGCGCTGAGGAGCCTTTGTCTCATGGCAAAAACAATGTTGATCGACGCCACCCACCCGGAAGAAACGCGGGTCGCGGTGGTGGACGGCCGGAAGCTGGAAGAATTTGACGTCGAGGTCGCCAGCCGGCGCCCTCTAAAAGGAAATATCTATCTCGCCAAGGTAACCCGCGTCGAGCCGTCGCTGCAGGCGGCCTTCGTCGAATATGGCGGCAACCGCCACGGTTTCCTGGCCTTCAGCGAAATCCATCCGGATTATTACCGCATTCCGGTCGCGGACCGCGAAGCCCTGCTTCGCGCGGTAGCGGAAGATTTGGAGGACGACGAGAGCGACGACTCTGGTCACCCGGATCAGGCTTCGCATCAGGGCGATCATCTCCCCGACCAGGAAGGTCACGACCAGGAACACTACCTGGAAAGCGATGATCATCAGCATGACGATCACGAGCACGACGGTCACGAAGACGATCGCGGGTATCATGATCATGCCGCGGCGGCTTCCCCGACCGAGATGATTGTCAGCGAGAGCGGCGAATTCGTGGCGGCTCCCGCAGACGCAGCCGGCACGGCAGCACATGCCGAACCCGTATCGCCGCCCAGCAGCTTCGAGAGTATCGGCCTCGCGGCGCGGCAGGATGTGCTGCGCGGCGACACCGTGATTGCCGATTCCGCCGAAGTCATGCCGTCACAGACCTTTCCCGAGGGTGGCGAAGGCGACGACGTGCCGCCCTCGCCCCAGGCTGAGATCGTTGAGGTTTCTGCGCCCGAAGCCATGCCGGAAACGGTGGGCGGCGAGGAAGCGCCGATCCAGGACGATCCCGAAGCCGACGAAGAACGCGCCCGCCGCCGCCGGCAGCGCAATCTGCGGCGATACAAGATCCAAGAGGTCATCAAGCGCCGGCAGATCCTGCTGGTGCAGGTCACCAAGGAAGAGCGCGGCAACAAGGGTGCGGCGCTGACCACCTACCTCTCGCTGGCCGGCCGCTATTGTGTGCTGATGCCCAACACCGATCGCGGCGGCGGCATCTCACGGCGCATCACCAGCGCCACCGATCGCAAGCGGCTGAAATCGATCATCGACGATCTCGACGCACCGGAAGGCATGGCGGTGATCGTGCGCACGGCCGGCAGCGAACGCAGCAAGGCCGAGGTCAAGCGCGACTTTGAATATCTGCTGCGACTGTGGGATGAAATCCGTGATGTCACCCTGCGTTCCACTGCGCCGGCACTGATCTACGAGGAAGCGAGCCTGATCAAGCGCTCGATCCGCGATCTTTATACGCGTGATATCGGCGACATCGTCGTTGCCGGCGGCGAAGCCTATATCGCCGCCAAGAGCTTCATGCGGACGCTGACGCCGAGCCATGCCAAGCGCGTTCAGCTCTACCGCGACAATTCCATCCCGCTGTTCCAGCGCTATCAGATCGAAAGCCAGCTCGCGGCAATCCACCAGCCGGTGGTGCAGCTGAAATCCGGCGGCTATATCGTCATCAACCAGACCGAAGCCCTGGTCGCGGTCGACGTCAATTCCGGTCGTTCCACCAAGGAACGGAATATCGAAGAGACCGCCCTGCGCACCAACCTGGAAGCGGCCGACGAGGTCGCCCGCCAGCTGCGCCTGCGCGATCTCGCCGGCCTGATCGTCATCGACTTCATCGACATGGAAGAAAACCGCAACAATGCCGCGGTCGAACGCCGGATGAAGGAAGCGCTGAAAAACGACCGCGCCCGCATCCAGATCGGCCGCATCAGCACCTTCGGTCTTCTGGAGATGTCGCGCCAGCGGTTGCATCCCAGCCTCGCCGAAGCCAGCACCGAGATCTGCCCGCATTGCGCTGGCACCGGCCGCATCCGCTCGGTCGATTCGACGGCGCTGCATGTCCTGCGCATGGTCGAAGAGGAGATCACCCGCTCCTATTCGCCCGGCGTCGCCGTCATGGTGCCGGGTGCCGTGGCCCTCTATATTCTCAATCAGAAACGCGCCTCACTGTCCGAGCTCGAACAGCGCCGCGGCGTTCGTATTTATCTCGAAGCGGATGACAGCCTCATTCCGCCCGACTACCGACTGGAACGCTTGAAGCAGCTGGCGCCGGGCGAGGAAGTCCAGCAGCGTCAACTGCCGCCGGTGACCGTCGTCGAGGAAGACTACGATGTCGAGGAAGACATCGAGGTCGATGAGGACGAAACCGGTGAAACCGAAGCGGAAGAATCCGACGAGGCGGCCGCCGCTGCCGATGGCGCTGGCCAAGGCGGCGAAGGTCGTGGACGCCGGCGCCGGCGCCGGCGCCGCAGCGGCCGCGGGGAACGTTTCCGCGCCGACGAATTCACCGAATCCAGCACCGGCGAGAATGGCGAGCAGCCTGCGGCTGCCGCGATTGGCGAAGGTGCCGCCGACGAAGATGAGGATCTTCACGAGGACGCCGATCGCGAAGACGGCGGCCGCGATGAGGGCGGTGACGAAGACGAGATCGAGGCGAACGCAGATGCAGCCGATGGCGACCAGCCGCGGCGCCGGCGCCGGCGTGGCCGGCGTGGCGGCCGACGCCGGTCGCGTCGTCCGCAGGATGGCGCCACCGCCGAAGGGGAAGCCGCCGGCGAGGATGAGGACGGAGCCGGCAGCGACCACAATGTCGGTCAGGCAGAGCCTACCCCGTCTGCGGCGATGATCGCCGGCAGCGGCGAACAGCCGAGCCTGCCGGATGTCCTGCCGACCCATTGGCGGCAACAGACGCCGGCCGCCGGCTATGCGCCGCAATCCGCCGCCACCGAAGCGCTCCACGCCGACACGGCCGGGGAGAGCCATGCAGCGCCAGCATTGCCGGCAGACCAGACCGCTGCAGCGCAAGACGCCGCAGCCTTGCCTGAAAACGACGGCGCCGTCTCGGAGGCCGCTCCCGCAGACCAGGGCAATGGCCGCCGCCGCAAGCGCGAGGACGGCGAGCGCGCCCCGCGCAGCAGGAAACCGCGCCGGAGCCGCGAGGAAACGCCGGTTACGGCCGAAGAGACCACCGGAGCGGAAGCGGAGGAACCGGCTATCGAGCCGAAGCCTGCCGTCGCGCCGCAGCCCACGGTTTCCGAGCCGCAGCCTTTTGCTGCTCAGCCGATGGCGAGTGTCCCGCAGGCCGGGCCGGATCGCCATGAAGCATCATCGCCAAGCGAGGATGCCCGCCTGGACGTGACCGTGATCGGCGAAGGCAGCCAGAGCGAAGACGCACCGAAACGGCGCGGCTGGTGGCGCCGGCTGATGGAATAAGATCCGTCGGCAGAAATACCTTTTGAGACAAGCCCGGCCCAGCCGGGCTTGTTTTTTGTCAGGCGCTGCAGCGAAGCAGGCGACCCTGACAGCCTGGCTGGGGCGCCGCCTCATGGTGGCGCATCCAAGGAAGGCGTCGCTGATCAAATAGAAGCGCGGATCAGCGCCGCCACTGGCGCAGCCGTCGCATTGCCTCGACCATATCCTCGGTCGATCCGGCGAAGGAGAACCGCAGGAAATGCTTGCCGCGCTCCGGGTCGAAATCCACGCCCGGCGTGACGGCAACACCGGTCTGCGCCAGCATGCGCTGGGCAAAGCCCACGCTGTCTTCGGTCAGGTCGCCGACATCGGCATAGACGTAAAAGGCGCCATCGGTCGCAACCAGCTTGCCGTATCCGGCTGCAGGCAATTCATTCAGCAGAATGCTGCGGTTGGCCGCATATCGCTGCACATTTCGCTGCAGCTCGTCATGGGCGTCGAAGGCGGCGACGGCGGCATGCTGCGACAGGCCGGGCGGCGAAATAAAAAGATTCTGCTGCAGCCGTTCGATCTGCTGAAGCAGCGCTGGTGGCACGACGAGCCAGCCCAGGCGCCATCCGGTCATCGAGAAATATTTCGAAAAGCTGTTGACGATGATGGCATCGTCGTTGAACGCGGCCATCGTCGCAGCGCGTTGCTCATAGGTGATGCCGTGATAGATCTCGTCGGCAATCAGGCGCCAACCACGCCGCCGACAGAGATCGGTAAGCCGCCGTTGCTCGTCAGGAGCGATGAGCGCCCCAACAGGGTTGGACGGGCTGGCAATGATCAGGCCCGCGATGTCGGTGAGATCGTTCCGCTCGAGGATGGCTGCCGTCGGCTGAAACTTCGTCTCCGCCGTCATCGGCAGCAGCACCGGTTCGATATCCAGCACCTGCAGGATATTGCGGTAACAGGGATAGGTAGGACTAGCCAGGGCGACGCGGTCCCCCGGATCGAAGCAGGCAAGAAAGGACAGTAGAAATCCGGCCGACGAACCGGTCGTCACCACGATCCGTTCGACCGGCACGTCGACGCCGTAGAAATCCCGATAGTGGCGGGCGATGGCGGTGCGCAAGGCCGGCAAGCCCAAGGCGTCGGTATAACCGATGAGATCGGTTTCCAACGCCCGTTGGGCCGCCTTGCGTACCGGCAGCGGAGCCGGTGTCGACGGCTGGCCGACCTCCAGATGCAGAATGCTCTCGCCCGCCGCGCTGCGGCGGTTTGCCTCGCGCAGTACCTCCATGACGATGAAAGGGTCGACGCTACCGCGCCGAGCAGATTTCAACACCATGGTTCCCGTCCGTTCGCCATCTCAATGGCTCGAGAACAGGCTCGAAAGCCCGTTGCCGCGATAATCGTTGCGCATGTAGCAATGGGCGATATTCGAAGGCGCCCCATTCGGACAGACGACGGCATTGACCACACCCAGCGGCTGGCGCTGTTCGGCTTGATAGCCGGCCGAGGTGAGAACCGAGCCATCGGCGCTAGCCTCATAAAATACCTTGTCAGGTAGACCATTGTGATAGATGCGTGGCGCCTCCAGGGCCTGATCCAACGTCATCTTGCTGGACATCGTGTTGAAGAGGATGACGGCCTCGGACAGGACGCCGGCCATGCCGCCATCGGCAGAAGAGGCGAAAAAGAGATCGCCGTTATGCTGGTTGGCCACGATCACCGGAGCAAGCGCGCTGAATCCTGCCCCCTGAAGGTTGGGGGCAGGCGCCAGCAATATGCCTGTGTCACCGGCGATACGACCGGCGCCGAACAGCGCGTTCATGGTGAAGTTGCACGCCACCGCGCCGCCGGTATCGTCGACGGCAACCGCGCCGACCGACCAGGGATTTTCCGGACGCTCTTGCGCCGGCGGCGCCAGATTGGCGGCATGGCTCGCCTGGCCGCTGTGATAGCTGGCCATCAACTGATCCGTATGGCTGGCCGATACCAGGTCGGCGGCGGCAGTCGAGCTGTCGCCGCCGCCTTTCATCCAGTTGCTGCGATCCGCCATGATGCGCAAGCTGGCATCAGCAAGAAAGCCCGGCGCTCCGGTAGCGTCGCTTGGCGCAGCCTGCAGAATATTCAACATCTGCGCCAGGCTGACGCCGCCGGAAGCCGGCGGTTGCGGCAGATAAACCGACTGTTCGCCGAAGGGAACCTGCAGCGGAGCCGACATCACGGCCTTGAAGTTCCGCATATCGTCGACGGTCAAAGGTGCGCCGATCGCCTGAGCCGCATCTACGATCCGCTGCGCCAGCGGGCCGGCATAGAACGCCCCGGCGCCGCGGGCGCGGATCTGGCTCAGGACGGCCCCCAGCTGCGATTGGCGCAGATTGTCGCCTTGGACCGAAAGCTTGCCGTCAGGCTGGACAAACAAGGCCGCCATTTGCGGATCGCCGCGCAGCACCTCGCCGGCAGCGGCGATGTCGTTCGCCAGACTCCGGCTGACCGGCGTTCCCTGCGCCGCCAAGGTTTCCGCCGGCGCAACCAGCTGTGCCCAAGGCAGCTTGCCGAAGCCTGCCCATAAGGCCGCCATGCCACGCACGTTACCCGGCACCGCCACCTGCCCGCCGGCCGCGCCCCGCGGCAGGAAATCGATGACATTGTTGACGATGTTCTTTTTGACGACCTGATGGGCGACGCAAACCCCGCCACCGCCCAGCGAAGCCGATGACGGCATGGTGACCGCCATGGCAAAATACATGGCGACCATGGCATCGGCGGCATCGCCGCCATTGGCGATGATATCCCGGCCGACCAGCGCAGCGCGCGGTTCATCGGCGATGACCCCGCCGGCGAAGCTTTCGACGTCATAGAGGTTGCCTGCGTAACGCGCCGTTTTCGAGGAACAGGCGGTCAGGTTGAGCGTTGCCAGGACGGCAAGCGCCCAGCCCATTTTGGCGCGTCGCCTTGCCGCAGGCCGGCCGGCTGCTACTTGCCTGCCTTGCCGCTCGGCGCGCAAATGAAACGGGAAATGAAACGCCGTCTCCCCACGCTCGGCCTTGCCGCCAAGACCCAGCCTATTATGATGATAATCCGGCATTTCAAGCTCCGCTCGTGAATCCCCTTGGGTGAGCGGAGCATAATGAAGGACAGGCAATGTGATCAACCAATGGATCGAGGCACGTCGATCAAGGATTTTTTCCCGTCCGACGGAAGAAAGCCACGGCGAATCGGCAGCCATGCCAAGGCCTGGCAGGGCGAAACAAGGCCGGACGGGTAGCTGGCGGGCGCATTCATGCCGCTGGCTCGCCGCCTGTGGCGTCATCGCCACCCTGTCCCTCTCATTTGGCGCCCGTTCGGCCGAGGCAGTCGGCCTGATCCGCGATGCGGAAATCGAAGCCACCATCCGGGCCTATGCCGAACCGCTGTGGCGCGCGGCCGGCCTCAATGCCCCCTTCGTGCAGGTCCACCTGATCGATGACGACCGCATCAATGCCTTCGTTGCAGGCGGGCAGCAGCTCTTCCTCAATACCGGCCTGCTGATAAAATCGCAGAACGCAAATCAGGTGATCGGCGTTATCGCCCATGAAACCGGTCACATGGCAGGCGGGCATCTCGCGCGCATGCAGGACGAGCTGCGCCACAGGACGATCGAATCCATCATCGCCATGGCCGCCGGTGTCGGCGCGGGTGTGGCGACGGGCAATGCCGGCGTCGGGGTGGGTACCGTTCTGCTCGGCCAAAACGTGACGCTGCGCGGCTTCCTGCAATATAGCCGTACCCAGGAGGCCTCCGCCGACCAGGCTGCGCTGAAATTCCTCGATGCGACGCATCAATCCGCCCGCGGCCTGCTGGAATTCTTCAAAATCCTTGAAGGCGAAATGGCTCTCTTCGGGGGCAATCAGGACCCCTATTTATCGACCCATCCCTTGGTCCCGGAACGTATCGATGCGGTCCAGGCCCATGTCGACACCTCGCCCTACAGCGACGCCAAGGAGCCGCCCGCCTTCGACGTCATGCATGACCGGATGGTGGCGAAGCTGGTCGGCTTCCTGCATCCTCTGGACCGGGTGATGCACGATTATCCGGCGAGCGACACGTCGATCCCGGCCCGCTATGCCCGGGCGATCGCCTTGTTCCGCGTCTCCCGCTTCCAGGAATCGCTGGCAATCATGGACAGCATGCTGAAGGAGGAGCCGGACGACCCCTTCTTCCTCGAGCAGAAGGGCCAGATCCTGTTCCAGTCCGGCCGGGTGAAGGACGCGTTGCCCTTCTACCAGAAGGCCCTCGCCCTGAAGCCGACCGAGCCGCTGCTGCGGCAGGAAACCGCCCAGGTAATGATCGAAACCGAGGACCCCGCCTATCTCAAGGAGGCGATTGCCGATCTCAGCGAGGCAACGCGGCTGGAACCCAACGAACCCTTGTCGTGGCACCTGATGGCGATCGCGCAGGGCCGCGCCGGCAATCTGCCGGAGGCGAGCCTGTCGCAGGCCGAGGAACAGTTGGCGTTGGGCAAGAAAAAACAGGCCAAGTTCTTCGCCAACAAGGCGATGGACGGCCTGCCGATCGGATCGCCGAGCTGGCAACGTGCCCAGGACATCCTCGGTGTATCGGAAAACGACGACGATGAGTGAGGCTAGGCCTACAGCCTGGCGAACACGAAATCGTGATAACGCCCAATTGAGCGCTGGTCGAGCCGCGGCCAAGGGTCTACCAATGGGCTTGGTAGGTCCGACGTGACTGCCGCCGGCTCCGGCTGGCGCTGGTCAAAGCCGAACCACAGCAAGCCGATCTGATGAGAGAGTCCCGATGCAAAAGCCGGTTGTAATTGCCCTCGTTTTGGCCGCGGTCCTGGCTGGTGTCGCGGCTGACCGCTTCTGGCGCCAACCGGCCGCCGAAAGCGTCATCGGCATGGCAAAGGCAGCCAGCCAGTCCGCCAAAGACCCGTCCGCCGCGGAGCCCGGCATCAATCTTGCGGACGGTCGTCGCCTCGATGCGCAGACGCTGGGGCCGATCATTGAACAATATATGCTCGACCATCCGGAACTGCTGGCCCGGGTCGCGGCCAAATTGCAGGAAAAGCAGGAAGCCGCCGCCAAGGCCGATACCAAGGTCGTCCTGGCTTCTCTCAAGGAGGAGCTGTTGAATGACCCGGCTGCGCCGGTCCTCGGCAACCCCCAAGGCGACGTCACCGTGGTCGAGTTCTTCGATTACAAATGCCCCTACTGCAAACGAGTCGCCGATGACGTCAGCCGGCTGATCGTCGATGATCCGAAGGTGCGGGTGGTCTTCAAGGAGTTCCCGATCCTGGGCCCCGATTCGCAAATCGCCGCCTTGGGCGGCCTAGCCGCCAACCGGCAAGGCAAGTACAGCGCCTTCCACAAGGCTGCCATGGAGCATCGCGGCGCCTTCAGCGAAGACAACGTGCTGGAAATCGCCAAGTCGGCCGGTCTCGACATGGCCCGCTTCCAGGCCGACCTGAAGGACGGCAGCTTCCGCGATGAGCTCAAGAAGAACGAGGAATTGGCGCAGAAACTCAGCATCGACGGCACGCCCGCCTTCATCATCGGCCAGGAAAAAGTGCCCGGCGCGATCGGCTATGACGACATGAAGAAGCTCGTTGAAGCGGCGCGGAAATCCGGCAGCTAAGACCACAGCGCGGCGATTTTTCGCCACCTCGCGCTTATCCCTGCCGGATATCCTCATTCACATGAGGAATATTTTTTAACCAATAGGAATTGTGCGATTTGTTGCGGCCAGATGCGACGCTCGCTATAACGGCAGGCTCAAGCGATCTGGAGTTGTTATTTTGCCAAATCCGTCACGCGCCCTGATTCTGAACGGGCCGAACCTCAACATGCTTGGGGTTCGGGAGCCGTCGATCTATGGCCGCGACACATTGGATGACATCGGTCGGAATTGCGCAAAGCGGGCCGCCGAGCTTGGCCTGCAGATCGATTTCAGACAATCCAATCATGAAGGCGAACTGGTCACCTGGATCCAACAGGCCCGCGGCAGCGCGTCCGGAATCATCATCAATCCCGGCGCCTATGGCCATACCTCAATCGCTTTGCTGGATGCCCTGCTGATCACCGAATTGCCGGTGATCGAAGTGCATCTCAGCAACATCTTCCGTCGGGAAGAATTCCGCCACCATACCTATGTCAGCCAGGCCGCCAGCGGCGTGATCTGCGGCTTGGGCGCCCAGGGTTATCTGCTGGCGCTCGAAGCCCTGGCGACACTTCTGAAGAGCAAGAAAGACAGCTGATGAGCAAATTCGACGTCGATGACGCCCTGGTCCGCAAACTCGCCAAGCTGCTGCAGGAAACCGGCCTGACCGAGATCGAATATGAAAACAGCGGACAGCGTATCCGCGTGAACAGCAGTGTCACCACGAATATCGCCCCGGTTGCCGCGATGGCCGCGGCGCCGGTTGCCGCCGCCGCACCCGCAGCCAGAAGCGACGTGCCGGCCGCTGGCACCTTGACCTCTCCCATGGTCGGCACCGCCTATCTGGCGCCGGAACCGGGCGCCACCGCTTTTGTCAAGGTGGGCGACCGCGTATCCAAGGGCCAGACCGTGCTCATCATCGAGGCGATGAAGGTGATGAATCCGATCCAGGCGCCGGCCGCCGGTACCGTCAGCGCGATCCATATCCAGGACGGCCAGCCGGTCGAATTCGGCGAACCGCTCCTGGTCATCAGCTAAGCCCGTCACCAGCAGCAAGTGACAGAGCCCGATGTTTGAAAAAGTCCTGATTGCCAATCGCGGCGAAATCGCGCTTCGCATCCATCGCGCCTGCCGCGAGATGGGCATCCGCACCGTGGCCGTGCATTCGACCGCCGATGCCGATGCCATGCATGTGCGCCTGGCCGATGAAAGTGTCTGTATCGGTCCGGCACCGTCGCGCGAATCCTATCTCAACATGCCGGCGATCATTTCCGCCGCCACCATTACCGGCGCCGACGCCATTCATCCGGGCATCGGCTTCCTCTCGGAGAACGCCAAGTTCGCGGCGATGGTCGAGGAACACGGATTTACCTTCATCGGCCCCTCACCCGAACATCTGTCGCTGATGGGCGACAAGGTGCAGGCCAAGGAAGCGGCGATCCGCTTTGGCATTCCCGTGGTGCCCGGCTCGGACGGCGCCGTCGCCGATGAAGCCGAAGCCCGGCGCGTCGCCGAAGCCGCCGGATATCCCGTGCTGATCAAGGCCGCCGCCGGTGGTGGCGGCAAGGGCATGAAGGTCGCCAACAATGCCGGCGAACTTGCCCAGGCCTTTTCCATGGCGCGGGCCGAGGCCAAGGCAGCCTTCGGCGACGATACCGTGTACATGGAGAAGTATCTCTCGCATCCGCGCCATATCGAGATTCAGATTCTGGCGGACAATCACGGCAATGTCGTCCATCTCGGCGAGCGCGACTGCTCGCTGCAGCGGCGTCATCAGAAGCTGCTGGAAGAGGCGCCCTCTCCGGCGCTCAATGCCGCACAGCGCGATGCGATCGGCAAGATCGCGACGGATGCCATGCGGCAGATGGGCTATCGCAGCGTCGGCACCATCGAGTTCCTGTTCCAGGACGGCGAATTCTTCTTCATCGAGATGAATACGCGCCTGCAGGTCGAGCATCCGGTAACCGAGATGATCACCGGCATCGATCTGGTGCGCGAACAGATCCGGGTCGCCTCGGGCGCCCCCCTCGGCTTCAGCCAGCGTGACGTGCAGATCAGCGGTCACGCCATCGAATGCCGCATCAATGCCGAAGATCCCGAAACCTTCGTCCCCTCGCCCGGCCGCATTACCGATTTCCATGCGCCCGGCGGGCTGGGTGTCCGCTTCGATTCAGCGCTTTACGCCGGCTACCGCGTGCCACCGCATTATGACAGCCTGATCGCCAAGCTGATCGTGCATGGCCGCAGCCGCAATGAAGCGCTGATGCGGACAAGGCGCGCCCTCGAAGAGACCGTCATTCTCGGCGTCAAGACGTCGATCCCGGTGCATCAGCGCCTCATTCAGGCGCCGGATTTCATCAATGGCGATTACGATATCCGGTGGCTGGAAAAGTTTGTCGGCTTGAGCTGAAGAATCGATGCAATCCATCGCACGGCGTGAGATTGATTCTCACGCCGTTTCTGTTGCGGATCTCTGTCCGCCACGTCGTTGCGACGACGCACCATATCCCGCCTGGCGGTCCGGCAGACGCCGATAGTCAAGAGCGGCCTGGAGGCAGCCCGGTGCCTCCATATCCCGGAATACACGCCTTGTAGAGCCGGCATCGGCGCGCCGATGACCCGTCACGCCGCGCCGCAGCGAGGATTTCTTACGCACATGTCTCCGCTGGTCGATCCGGTGGAGACAGGCTAAAGTGGGGTCGATTGAGGTCTATCCGCGAGGACAAGTGACGGCATGTCAAACCGGCGCACGACGCCTCAGATAACGCCTGGCATGCTGCTGCGGGCCTACGCCATCGGCATCTTTCCGATGGCCGAAAGCCGTGACGATCCCGATCTCTACTGGATTGACCCGGAACTCCGCGGCATCCTGCCGCTGGAAAAATTCCATGTGCCGCACAGCCTGTGGAAGACCATCCGCAAGGGCAGATTCGAGGTCACCTGCGACCGCGCTTTCACTGCCGTGGTGGAGAATTGTGCGGCGCCGGCGCCGGGCCGCCGGCAGACCTGGATCAACGACACAATCTTCGACCTGTGCCGGCAGCTTTTCGTGCTGGGCCATGCTCATAGCATCGAGACTTGGCTGGATGGCCGCCTGGTTGGTGGACTTTACGGCATTTCGCTGGGTGGCGCCTTTTTCGGCGAGAGCATGTTCAGCCGCGAAACCGATGCTAGCAAGATAGCACTGGTTCAGTTGGTGGCGCGCCTGAAAGCCGGCGGTTATACCTTGCTCGATACCCAGTTCGTGACGCAGCACCTGTCACGTTTCGGTGCCGTCGAAATCCCACGCGAGGAATATCGCAAGCTGCTCAATGAAGCCATCACGCAGCCCGCCCGTTTCTATGGCGAATTGCCGCCGGGGGCGCTGTCGGCATTGATGCAATCCAGCACCCAGATGTCATAAACCGGATGCTCCATCGCCGAGAGCGCGGGGCTTGAGGCGAACATCCAGCCGGAGAATCGGCTGACCGGCGCTTCACCGGGCTTCACTTCCACAATCTGCAGAAAGGCTGCCGATTCCGGTGTTTCTTCCGGGGGATGCTTGTCGCAGGCGCGCGCGGTAATCTGCAGCGAGCCAAAGCTGACGGTGCCGCCGACCGGAACGGTGATCCGCGACACCCGCGCCGTGATCTTGTCCAGCGCCTGCAGCACCACCTCGTTCATGGCGATCGCATGGGCCGGCGCTGGCTGAACCAGAAGCAGCGCAGACAGCGCGCCGGCGCCGAGCAAATACCTGACCAGGGGCGGCAAGCCGAAATTAAATGCTGTCATGACTTCCGATAGGGATTCTGAAGGCCGGCGATCATCGCATCGAGCACGGCACGGACCTGCTTCTCGTCGCAACCCATCAGAATCGCATCCTCCACCAGATCCTGCGCCATCTGCTGCAGTTCGGACAGATTCTGATTGAGGACTTTGATTTTTTCGAGGCAGGAAACCGGGCTGCCGTCGGGCTGTTGCCAGACGGGAGCGGCGAAGGGTTTACCAGGCTGGTGACCCGCCATGGGCTTGATCCATTCTGTCGCGCGTCACGATCAGTTCTGCTTGCTGCCGGACCCGCCGACAACAAACTTGTTGATCAGATCTGCGAGGTTGAGAGCACCCTGGACATGTGTGATCTGATCGTTGGCTTTCAACATCTGATCATCGCCGCCGATCTCCAGCAGCACGTAGTTGTCGCCGAGCAGGCCGTCGCTGGTGATGATCGCGGTCGTATCCTTGGGCAACTTCACATCGCTGTCGACATTGATGGTAACGACAGCCTGGTAGTTGTCGGGATCGAAACGCTTGGCGACCACGGTGCCGATCTTGGCGCCGGCGACCCGCACATCGGTGCCGGGATTGACCGAGCCGCCGCGATCGAAGCGCATGACGAGGTTATAGCCGTTGCTGCTCTGCCGCACACCGATGGTGCTGGAGACGAGGTAGAGGAAGCCGGCTGCGGCGATCAATACGATAGCGCCCATCACGGTTTCCAGCACGTTCCGCTGCATTCACTCCCCCACAATCACCAGGATCGAGCTTCCATGGCGATCGATCCATCCAATACGATGTCGCCGCGCCCCCGCCCGGCTGATGATGAAAACGGCAGACCGGGCTTCGACCCGCCGCCGTCCGATGGTCAATTCGGCGTCCAAGGCTGGTAATCGCCGGTCGCCGCCGGCCGGTGCCCGCCGGCCAGCACATGGCCGGGAGGCCGATAGGCGAGCTCGGTGCCGGTCAGATTGGGCTGATGCGGCTTCTGCCAGGCGGGACGACGTCGCTCGTCAGGCAGCGGCCCGTTGGTGCGATGCAGCCAGGCATGCCAGTCGGCCGGCACGCGGCTCGCCTCGACCGCGCCCTTATAGATCACCCAGCGGCGCTCGCGCTTCGAGCCCTTGGTGCGCTTGTCGACATAGTATTTGTTGCCGAATTCGTCGCTGCCGACCAATTCGCCGTAGAACAACGTAAAAAGACGCGTGCCGAAAGCCATTCGGGCCATACCTTTAGAAGCCAGCTGATTCCGGGCGGCACTATAGCCGCCGCACCGCGAGGTGACAAGCGAGCCCTGGCCCCGCTCCGACCGGCTTCTGCCTTGCGAAACAAGCATTTGCTGGATAGAGGACGGGTCGGACAGAGTGACGGCGGCGGGGACTGGCCCGGGCGGACCGGAGCCATCGGCCTTGTGGGAGGCGGCAGGTCAGGAATCTGCCGAAAGTGCGGGGAGGCTCGACTGGGCGGAATATCACAAGCGGCGGGGAACCGGCGCTATTGGCTGGGGCTGGGGCTGATTCTGATCGCCTGCTGCCTGCTCAGCATCATTTCCACTTTCGCGCGCCTCGCCTATGAGAGCGGCGCCACGCCGACCACGCTGCTATGGCTGCGCTTCAGCAGCTTTACGGTCGTGATCGGCGGGCTGCTGATCTTGCGGCGCCGGCAGTTACGCCTGACCCGGAAGCAGTTGCTCGGCACGGCGGTGATGGCGGTCGGGATGCTGATGAATTCGATCGGCTATCTGGGATCGGTGGCCTATATCAGCATCGGGCTTTCGGTGGTGCTGTTCTACACCTTCCCCCTCATCACGGTCGGCCTCTCGGCCCTGATCGGCGCGGAAAAGCCAAGCCTCATTAAATGTTTATGCGTTTTCGGCGCGTTTGGCGGCGTGCTCCTCGCCTCCGTCAACGCGATCGGCGGGCGGTTCGACTGGCTGGGCGTCGTGCTGATCCTGATCGGCGCCCTCGGCTTTGCCCTCGCCATCGTCTATGGCAATGCCCGCATGCAGGGCGTCCCTCCCCTCACCATGAATCTGTGGATGAATGTCTGGATGGTGACGGTGATGTCGGGCGCGATCTTCCTCATCCCGGCGACACAGCAGGTGCTCGGCGCCTTCATCTGGCCGACCGGCCCCCTCGCCTGGTTCGGCACGGCGGCGGCGACCGGCTGCTATATCCTGGGTTTCTCCTGCTTCTTTGCCGCGGTGCAGCTGCTGCCGCCCTCGCAGACCGGGATCATGATGAACCTGGAGCCGATTATCGCCACCACCTCGGCAATGCTGGTGCTGGGCGAGACGACCGTGCCTTTACAGTGGCTCGGCATGGCGCTGATCATCCTCTCGCTCGGTGCCGCCTCGGTGCTGGGCGCGCGGCGCGGTGCCGCACGAGAGCCGGCGGAAGCGGTGCCGCAGGAAGTCTAGCCGTCGCGCCGCCGCTTCGATGGCAGGCGCACCTCGCAGTAACCCATCCGCGTCACGTCGCCGACGGCCTCGATCGCGCCGGCCTCGACCAGGGCTCGGAGCCGCGCATGAAGGAAGAGATCGCCGGTCTGATGATGGTCGTCATCGAAGCCCGCCGCCATCGCCTCGCCGATGACCCGGGCCATCTTCCGCCAGCGATCGACGACACAGGACAGAAGGAGCGGGTCGAAATGGCTGACCGGCACAGAGATGAGCTCGCCGCCGTCGATGACGCGCAGTGGCGTATTTTCCCGGACGAGGCCCTGCCACAGGTCCCGATAACGCCGACGTTCATCGGCCGAGAGCGGCCGTGCCGCCTGGCGCAGATCAATGAGCCCCTCTGGCGGCACCCAGCCAGGGCTGACCGCGAGCCGCCTCTCCAGTCGGTTGCCAGGAAACCCACGCGACGGCAGGGTCGTCTCGGTCAGATCGACAACCTCGCATGGCCCTTCGCCGCGATGCGACAGCCACCACAGGAGACCGGCATAGCTTTGCGTGTCGCGACGGGAGAACCAGATCACCGGGCGAATACCGGGCGCCAATGACGCCGCCAGCAGCAACGCATTGTCCTTGACCGTCGTCTGCCATTTCGAGATTCCCAGGATGGCATTGACTGCCCGGACGCGGGCATCCATCTCGGCGGGCGTCATTGGCCCAGCCACGATCGGGCCGAGCGAAAACACGTCATGCGTGCTGGCGACGCGTTCCGGCCAGCCGGCGAGGGCGATCGCCTGGCGCATGGAAGGCGCGGCGGAACCGAAGACGACATGGATGACGCGGTTGCCTCGCACGATTTCCAAGCTCCTGCCTGAAATATATCAATGGTTGTAATTCTTTCTTATAAACAACCTTATAGAGAAATTGCGCTGATGTCTACAGAGGGGCGGCGCGGTGCGCGGTTCTGCGCTGAGTGGCCTACCAGCCCTTGCGGCCCGCGTCGCGGCGGCGCGGAGCGGCGCGATATGAGCGGGCGGGGCGTGAATGGTTAAAATTGCAGACGATTTAATCGAGGCCGGCTTTAGCGTCCCGCACCTGTGGATAAATTACGCAGTGCGATAAGCGTTTGATGTGGCTGGGCGATTTTGAACATGACAGTTCCGGGACAGGACCGGATGCGCGTTTTTCAGGGGTTGTTTAGCCCGACGCGGCGGTTTTCCTAGGGGAGCACAATATCCAGCGGGGTCAACAGAAAAGAATGACTATATCTTGAATTTCATACTTGCAGTTCGATGACCATCCGGCCCAATATCTGGGACGGGCGCAGTCGATCTATCTAGATTTAGCGTCTTTTCAACAATCCCTTACCTCCACAAGCTGAAGTGTTAAGTGAACATTCGGTGGCGGAAAGGGATTCTGTGCACGAGTGGCCTACGGACCGGGGGGTTTCATGCGTATCGAACGCCGTTTTACCAAAGTTGACCAGTCTCCTTACGCGGCAATCGAGTTCCGCACGACGGTCAGCGAGATCCGCAATCCCGACGGCTCGATCGTCTTCCAGCTGAAGGACATCGAGGTCCCCGCCGACTGGTCGCAGGTGGCCTGCGACGTGCTGGCCCAGAAGTATTTCCGCAAGGCCGGGATTCCCGCCAAATTGCGCCCCGTCATCGAACAGGACGTGCCGGAATGGCTGTGGCGCCAGGAGCCGGATCTGGAAGCCCTCGTGCAGCTTCCCGCCGACAAGCGCCATGGCAGCGAGATGAGCGCCAAGCAGGTGTTCGACCGCCTGGCCGGCACCTGGACCTATTGGGGCTGGAAGGGCGGCTATTTCGACACGGAAGAAGACGCCAAGGCCTTCTATGACGAGATGCGCATCATGCTGTGCAAGCAGATGGGCGCCCCCAATTCCCCGCAATGGTTCAACACCGGCCTGCACTGGGCCTATGGCATCGACGGTCCGGCCCAGGGCCACTTCTATGTGGACTTCAAGTCGGGCGAGCTCGTCGCCTCCAACTCGGCCTATGAGCATCCGCAGCCGCATGCCTGCTTCATCCAGTCGGTCGCCGACGACCTCGTCAACGAGGGCGGCATCATGGATCTGTGGGTGCGCGAGGCGCGGCTCTTCAAATACGGCTCCGGCACCGGCTCCAACTTCTCCAAGCTGCGCGGCAACGGCGAGAAGCTGGCCGGCGGCGGCCGTTCGTCCGGCCTGATGAGCTTCCTGAAGATCGGCGACCGCGCGGCGGGCGCTATCAAGTCGGGCGGCACGACGCGGCGCGCGGCCAAGATGGTGACGGTCGATCTCGACCATCCGGATATCGAGGAATTCATCAACTGGAAGGTGGTCGAAGAGCAGAAGGTGGCCGCCATGGTCGCCGGCTCGAAGCTGGCCGACCAGCACCTCAACGCGGTGATGAAGGCGGTCCATGAGGGCCTTGCAAAACCGGCGAACGAGAACGACAAGCTCGATCCGAAGCTGAACCCGGCCCTCAAGGCGGCGATCCGGAGTGCCCGCAAGGCAGCACTTCCGGAGAACTACATCCAGCGCGTCATCCATTTCGCGGCGCAAGGCTATACCGAGATCGACTTCAAGACCTATGACACCGATTGGGATTCGGAAGCCTATCTGACCGTCTCCGGCCAGAACTCCAACAATTCGGTGCGCGTCTCCAACGACTTCATCAAGGCGGTCGAGGAAGACGGCAACTGGAACCTGATCTCGCGCATCACCGGCAAGCCCACCAAGACGCTGAAGGCCCGCGACCTGTGGGACAAGATCGGCCATGCCGCCTGGGCCAGCGCCGATCCGGGGGTGCAGTTCGACACCACCATCAACGAATGGCATACCTGCCCGGAATCCGGCCGCATCAACGCGTCCAATCCGTGCTCGGAATACATGTTCCTCGATGACACGGCCTGCAACCTCGCCTCGCTGAACCTGATGCAGTTCCAGAAGGCGGATGGCAACATCGACATCGCCGCCTATGAGCATGCCGTGCGGCTGTGGACCGTGGTTTTGGAAATCTCCGTGCTGATGGCGCAGTTCCCGTCGCGCGAGATCGCCCAGCTTTCCTACGAGTACCGCACGCTCGGCCTCGGCTATGCCAATATCGGCGGCCTCCTCATGCAGATGGGCCTCGGCTATGACAGCGACGAGGGCCGCGCCCTCACCGCCGCCCTGACCGCCATCATGACCGGCGTCTCCTATGCGACCTCGGCCGAAATGGCCGGCGAGCTCGGCGCCTTCCCCAGCTACGGCAAGAACCGCGAAGCGATGCTGCGGGTCATCCGCAACCACCGCCGCGCCGCATACGGTGAAACGGCCGGCTACGAGCAGCTCTCGGTCACGCCGGTGCCGCTCGACGCCGCCAATTGCCCGGACCAGGAGCTGATCACGGCCGCCAAGCGCGCCTGGGACAAGGCCCTGGAATTCGGCGAGCTGTTCGGCTTCCGCAACGCCCAGGCGACGGTGATCGCGCCGACCGGCACGATCGGCCTCGTCATGGATTGCGACACCACCGGCATCGAGCCCGATTTCGCCCTGGTGAAGTACAAGAAGCTGGCCGGCGGCGGCTATTTCAAGATCATCAACCGCACGGTGCCCGGCGCCTTGAAGACGCTGGGCTACAGCCCGGCGCAGATCGAGGAAATGATCGCCTATGCGGTCGGCCATGGCACGCTCTCGGGTGCCCCCGTCATCAACCATGACAGCCTGAAGGCCAAGGGCTTCACCTCGGTCGAATTGCAGGCGATCGAGAACGCGCTGGAAGCGGCCTTCGACATCCGCTTCGTCTTCAACAAGTACACGCTCGGCCAGGATTTCTGCAAAGACGTGCTGAAGCTGACCGACGCGCAGCTCAACGATCCCGGCTTCGATCTGCTGGGCAGCCTCGGCTTCTCCAAGGCCGATGTGGAACTGACCAATACCTATGTCTGCGGCGCCATGACCCTGGAAGGGGCGCCGTATCTGAAGGACGAGCATCTGCCGGTGTTCGATTGCGCCAATCCCTGCGGCCGCATCGGCAAGCGCTATCTCTCGGTCAACAGCCATATCCATATGATGGCGGCGGCGCAGAGCTTCATCTCCGGCGCCATCTCCAAGACCATCAACATGCCGAACCAGTCGAGCGTGGACGCCTGCAAGGACGCCTATATGCTGTCCTGGCGCCTGGGCGTGAAGGCCAATGCGCTCTATCGCGACGGCTCCAAGCTGTCGCAGCCCCTCGCCTCCTCGGTGCTGGGCGATGACGAGGACGCGCTGGACGAGATCCTCGAGGCACCGGCCGCCGCCAAGGCGCCGATGATCGCCGAGCGCATCGTCGAGCGGGTGATCGAGCGCGTGGTGCATGCGAGCCAGGAGCGGAAGCGCCTGCCGGAACGCCGCAAGGGCTATACCCAGAAGGCGATCGTCGGCAACCACAAGGTCTATCTCAGGACCGGCGAATACGAGGACGGCACGATCGGCGAGATCTTCGTCGACATGCATAAGGAAGGTGCCGCCTTCCGCAGCCTGATGAACAACTTCGCCATCGCCATCTCGATCGGCCTGCAATACGGCGTGCCGCTGGAGGAATTCGTCGAGGCCTATACCTTCACCCGCTTCGAGCCGTCGGGCATGGTGGAAGGCAACGACGCCATCAAGATGGCGACCTCGGTGCTGGACTACATCTTCCGCGAACTCGCCATCAGCTATCTCGGCCGCAACGACCTGGCGCATGTCCAGCCGAGCGACCTCGCCCCCGATTCCGTCGGCGCCGGCAATGCCCAGGGCGATCTGCCGAACCGGCAGCCGGCCGCTTTGGAAGCGGTGAAGCGCGTGACCTCGACGGGCTATGTGCGCAACAACCTGGTGGTGCTGAGCAACGCGGCTTACGCCGCCGCCGGCAACACGGCTTTGGCCATGACGCCGCAGGAGACCGTGGCGCATGCCCATGCGCATGATCATGGTGGCCACGACCATGGCGGCAGCGGTCACACGCACAGCCATGGCAGCAGCGTCACCACCAGCGTCTCCGTCAGCAGCACGGTGATCGCCCAGGTCGACGAGCGGCTGGAGAAAGTGCGCGAGGCCCGCATGAAGGGCTATGAAGGCGATGCCTGCGGCGAATGCGGCAACTTCACTTTGGTGCGCAACGGCACCTGCATGAAGTGCAACACCTGCGGCTCGACCAGCGGATGCAGCTAACCGGAAAGCCCGAAGCTTGCGGATTGAGTCGTGACACATAACTTATGCAAATTGACGGATAATTTCTGACTAAATGACGCAACTGCATGCAGTAACCTAGATTTCGCCCCCAACGGCCTCACCGGAGACCTTGGGGGCGATTCATTTTGGGCCTACCCGGACGTGTGAATGGAGGGTTCATGAAGTTTACGCATTACGATCTTGGTCACCTCGAAGGCGGCAGTGTCGTTGAGGTCACCTTGTCAGGCAGCGCAGCAAACGTTCGGCTCATGGATTGGTCGAACTTCAACAGCTATAAGTCAGGGCGCCAGCACAGGTATTTTGGCGGGCTGGCAAACCGTTCTCCGGTTCGAATTCCGGTTCCCAATTCTGGTAATTGGCATGTCACGGTCGATATGCAGGGGCTTGTCGGCACGACGCGCAGCGGCATCAGGGTGATCCCTGGCGCGGCGCTCCGCCCCCTGCCGACGATTAACGAAGCTCCGTTGTCGTCGATACCGAGCCTGATCAGGCGGCCAGAAGGTGGTGCTGCACCAGCAAATGACGCTGTCGATAACCGGACGTTCGACGTCTTCATATCCCATGCATCAGAGGACAAAGACGAGGTCGTACGGCCGCTTGCCAAGGCGCTTCAGGGTGCAGGCCTGGCGGTTTGGTATGATGAATTCGAAATGAAAATCGGCGATAGTCTTCGTCGGAAGATCGACAAGGGTTTGGCGACCAGTCGGTTTGGCGTAGTCGTCTTGTCCCGAGGCTTCTTTGGTCGGGGATGGACAGAATATGAACTTGATGGCCTCGTAACCCGAGCCGTTTCCGGCGAGCAGATTCTGCTACCGATTTGGCATAACGTTACGAAGAGTGAGGTGATCGGCTATTCGCCTTCGCTCGCCGACCGTGTGGCCCGGACCACTGCCACCCATACTATCGAAGAGATCGCTGCCGACATCGTAGAAGTCATACGTGGCCCGGCAGCAGCATAAGTATCGAACGGCCCATGCAGGACGACGCGGGTAACAAAAAGATCAATCATCGGGGATGAGGAGAGGGAAACCAGACATAAGGAATCGAAATATGCTTATCGATATTCATGATGTTGGCCACGGTGCCTGTGCTGTCGTGACGTCATCGACCGGCCGGAAGATTATGATCGATGCCGGATATTGCACCGCCCCATTTTGGTTTCCATCCGTCTATTATTACGGACAACGAATGGAAATGCTTCTCGCTCAGAACCTCGATACTGATCATGTCAACAATGTCGAGGGCGTTCTCCGGAATCTCCAGATCCAATCCTTCAGAACCAACCCGTCTATAACGGCCGAGGCGTTCTTACGGATGAAGGCCAAGCATGGCCTCAATGATAGCCTTCGGCAGATCCACTGGCTGCTGGAGCGCTACAGCGGAAACTTCAGTCCTCTTCCAGACCTGGACGAGGTTGGTCTACTCGCCTTCTTTCATCGCTACGGCGTGTTCACCGAGACGAACGATCTCAGCATGCCCCTATTCGTTAGCGCCCACGGCTTTACGATTTTGTTCTCGGGAGACCTTGAGAAAGCTGGCTGGGAAGCGTTTCTGCTGAATCCCTATTTCACAGCAATGCTCGGCAGAGTCCGGATACTTGTTGCGTCGCACCATGGCCGCGAAAATGGCTGCTGCGATGCAGTCTTCGAGCATTGTAAACCCGATGTCGTCATTATCTCGGACTACGAACACCGGCACGTCAGTCAAGCCACCACCGGTTGGTATGCACGCAGGGCTTGGGGCATTCCCGATTACACGGTCCGCCAATCTGGGTTTCTTGTTCCTCAGCGGTATGTTCTGACGACGCGGAGCGACAAAAATCTTCAGATCCAGGTACGGTCCGATGGAAGCTATAACATATGGCCTTATCCCCACGTTGATCCGGTAATCTACAGCCCGCTTGCAATGATCAAAGGCTGATGGAGATACAATAAATTCGCTGACGTTACTGGCGGCGGCGAGTATTTTTGTAGTTCGACGGTTGACTATCCGAGTCGATTGCTCGCTATTTCCGGATAGCGATTGGCGCCCTGGTGGATTACCTAAGCCGCCGGGGCGCCCCTCCACCATTAAACCCCTCCACAATGGATTCGGTTAGAGCGGTCTGCTTCGACAGTTCTTAAAGTGATGGGTTTTGCGTCAGGTCAGGTAATAGCAGCCATGCGCTAAAATATTAATTAGATATATCAATATATTATTCGATTTGCAGATAATTAACCCATCCGCTTTACTAGTTGTAGATGTGAATTTAAGCCCCATCTATAACCTATCACGATGACAGGTTAGTGGACTTGACATTTACCAGATGGAACCTATCATAGTGACAGGTAAAGAATGAACAAGACCAAGGCACTAGCGCTGGCTCGCGATTTGGCGAGGCGGGATAAGATCGCTTTCACAACTCACGCAAAGAAACGCAATCCAAAGGCAGGTAAGTATCCGCTTAGTCGTGAACAAGTGAAAGAATGCGTGCTGCGGGGTCAAATCACTGAGGGACCGTACCCTGATGTCGGGAACAGTGGTTGGAAGTTCACAATGAAGCGCTTTGCAGACACTGAGAATCACGAAGCAGTATTGATTATCAAGGAAGATGTACTAGTGATCTTAGTGGTCACGGCATACGCAACGTCGGGAAAAAGAAGATGACCAAGAATATGTATCATTACACCGAGTGCGGTCTGGACTACGTGTACCTCACCAGCGGATTTAAGGTTCACAAGACGACCTATGGCGACGCAGTCGAGGTTGAGAATGCAAGTAAGCTCGACCGTGTGATTGCTCTTATGGTTGTGCATCGTCAAGGCCGCTTGACTGGACAAGAGGTTCGTTTCCTGCGCGGTCTAATGGACATGACGCAGGCCGAGCTTGGTGAGTATCTTGGTAAAGATGCGCAAAGCATTGCTCGTTGGGAAAAAGGAAAGAATGAGATCCCAACGGCTGAAGATCGTGCATTGCGCCAGATCTACCTTGAGGTTACCGGCCATAAACAGTCTTTCATGAAGACCAGCAAACATACCGCCGGGTTGACTACGCGCCTTGATCAGGTTCGTTTTAAGAAGGTACCTCATCGAATTTGGGCAGAAGCTAGCCTTTGATATACTCGCTACATTTATTGCACCTAAGTTCGGGCGCCTAGCAGAAGCCAGGCGCCCGAACAGCATTTGAGCGTCGGCTGCATCTCAGCGTAAGTAATCACGTGCCTTGCAAAAAGCGGGCGCATCATTCTTCTATTCAGGAGGAATGACATGGTCCAAGACAATAGCCCAGATTGGCCACCCATTTTTGACTCGGACGGGGTCAAGATTCCATCGAGGAGCAGGATTGTTGAATCTCCATGGGGGCCTGTCATTTGCAGCCCTGCGAACGTTTACGTTCCGCTGATCAGGGGAGAGCGTAACGCATCTGTCCGGATGCAAATGCTTGAACAGGCGCTGGATATCGACCTGTGTTTCGGCATGCAATAAGGACCCCGTTTAAGGGGTAATCGGCATCCAAAAGGGACCCCTTTGACGCCGGGGTTCAGACTGTCCTCCGACAAGGTCGGAGGGAAACAGGGGATGCTGGTCGTGGAGACGATTGCGAAGATTCGCCGCGCCTATTTTGGCCAGGGCAAGCCGATCAAGGAAATCTGCCGGGAGCTTGGCATTTCCCGGAAGGTGGTGCGGAAGGTCATCCGGACGGGTGTGACCGAGTTCCACTACCAGCGCGAGATCCAGCCGCTGCCGAAGATCGGGCCTTGACGTGATCGTCTCGATGAGATGCTGCGGGCCAATGAGGGCAAACCCGCCCGCGAGCGGTTGACGCTGATCCGGCTGTTCGAAGCCTTGCGTGGCCTCGGCTATGACGGCAGCTATGACGCCGTCCGGCACTACGCCCGGGGATGGCATCAGGAGCGCGGTGCCGCGACGGCCGAGGCCTATGTGCCTTTGTCATTCGCGCCGGGTGAAGCTTACCAGTTCGACTGGAGCCATGAGGTCGTGCTGATTAATGGCACGACGGTGACGGTCAAGGCGGCCCATGTCCGGCTGTGCCATAGCCGCATGCTGTTCGTGCGGGCCTATCCGCGGGAAACCCAGGAAATGGTGTTCGACGCCCATGACCGGGCCTTCGCCTTCTTCAAGGGTACCTGCACGCGCGGCATCTACGACAACATGAAGACGGCGGTGGAGACCGTCTTCATTGGCAAGGATCGCAAGTTCAATCGCCGCTTTGCCCAGATGTGCGGCCATTATCTGGTGGAACCCGTCGCCTGCACCCCGGCCGCGGGCTGGGAGAAGGGGCAAGTCGAGAACCAGGTGGGGTTGGTGCGGGAACGGTTCTTTACCCCGCGCCTGCGGGTCAAAAGCTTCGAGGAACTGAGCGCCTGGCTGCTGGATCAGTGCGTTGCCTATGCCAAGGCGCACAAGCATCCGGAGCGACCGGAACTGACCATCTGGCAGGCCTTCGAGGCGGAGCGTGGCAACCTGGTTGCCTGCCGCGGCCCGTTTGACGGCTTCCACGCCGTCCCCGCATCGGTGTCGAAGACCTGCCTGGTGCGCTTCGACAACAACAAATACTCCGTCGCCGCCCACGCCGTAGGCCGACCAGTCGAGGTGCATGCCTATGCGGACCGGATCATCATTCGCCAGGAAGGCGCGGTTGTCGGCCAACATCGCCGCAGCTTCGGCCACGGCGAGACGATCTATGATCCCTGGCATTACGTGCCGGTCCTGGCGCGCAAGCCGGGGGCCTTACGAAACGGCGCTCCCTTCAAGGACTGGCTGCTGCCAGCAAGTCTGGAGCGCATCCGGCGCAAGCTCAAAGGCACCGACGATGGCGACCGACAGATGGTGACCATCCTGTCGGCGGTGCTCACCGACGGGCTTCCCGCCGTCGAGGCTGCCTGCCGGGAAGCCTTGGATCAGAATGTCTATTCCGCCGATGTGATCATCAACATCCTGGCGCGTCAGCGCGATCCCGCACCAGCGGTGACGATCTTGACGCCAGAGGCTCTCAAGCTGCGCCACGCCCCCATTGCCGACTGTACCCGATATGACAACCTCAGGAGGGTAAGCTGATGGAACGCACGGATATCCTGGATCTGATGAGTGAGCTGAAGCTCTATGGAATGCGGCTCGCCTATGATGACGTCATGACCATGGGGATCAAGCGTCAGCACGAGCCGCCACAGATCGTCGGCGATCTGCTCAAGGCCGAGATCAGCGAGAAGCAGGCACGCTCAATCAAATACCAGCTCACCATCGCCAAGCTGCCGCTCGCCAAGGACCTCGAAGACTTCGACTTTGCCGGAACGCCGGTCAATGAAGGCTTGGCCCGCGAACTGGCCAGCGGCGGCTTCCTGGCCGAGCAACGCAATGTCGTTCTCATTGGCGGCACCGGGACAGGCAAGACCCACCTGGCCATTGCCATCGCCAGAGCCTGCATTCGGAGCGCCAGCCGTGGCCGTTTCTTCAATG